>Ga0209540_10000689_pt1 | contig 29127 bp, 27 predicted proteins | sample BarGraIncu01121A_FD_184501 | JGI IMG/M metagenome (GOLD analysis project Ga0209540, IMG submission 184501) | Arctic peat soil microbial communities from Barrow, Alaska - Barrow Graham LP Incubations 011-21A (SPAdes) (version 2) | ecosystem: Environmental > Terrestrial > Soil > Wetlands > Peat... | reverse complement strand
GTCAACAAGCCTATACCCATCTAGCTGGTGTATGAGCTCTTCGCTCTCACTTTGATTTAACGTACAGCCGTACGTTTCAATACAAACTGACGTCATCTTTTACACTAAGTTATTTCGCTCCTAACAAGGATCATGACCAACAGACGCGCCCCGTTTCAATATCAAAGGTTAAAACATGAACCTTGTTACTTTATGACATATTAGCAGTTATAGCGCCAAGTCTCCACAAACAATAATAGATAACTATACCCTTTTTAGTATTAATGGAAGACTAAACCCAATAGAGCAATTAACGTTAAGAAAGAAGATATGAAAATTTCAGTCGTCATCCCAACGATAAATGAGCCGGCCATTGAAAGCGTGCTTCGTGATGTCTTTGATGCGCTAAAAGACCAGGATATAGAAGTAATCATTGTTGATAAATCAACAGACGAAACACCAGTACGTGCTGCCGAGCTTGGAGCAACGGTTATCCACCAAACCGGGACTGGCTATGGGGATGCGTACATTACAGGCTTCAAGCACATTTCAAAAGATTCAGAGGTAGTAGTCATCCTAGATGGTGATTACACTTATGATCCATATGATATTCCGGCTCTACTTCAGCCTATCAACGACGGTGTTGATTTTGTTATCGGCAATCGATTCGCTCTTATGGACAAAGAAGCGATGAGTAAGAGAAACGCGCTTGGCAACAAATTGCTCACTGCGATGATACGATACTTGTATCACGTCCAAATAACTGATTCTCAGTCAGGAATGCGTGCAATACGGCGCTCTGCACTTGATGATTTGAGATTACAATCGCCCCATATGCCATTCGCCAGCGAAATGATAATTGATGCACAAAAAGTCGGTTTAACAATTACTGAAGTGCCTATTAGCTACAGAAAAAGAGTCGGCGACGCGAAACTCGATCCGTTTAGAGACGCCCTAAGCATTGTATTTATGACCGTTCGCTTAGTGCGGGACTACAATCCAATAGTATTTTTCTTACCAATCGGTTTTATATTCATCCTCATAGGCCTCTTTTACGGTGCAAGCGTCGTTATTGAATATACAAATACTGGAGTTGTAACGCGGTTCGCAGCTGCCATCCTCTCTGTTCTGCTTATTATGACTGGCTTACAGGTTACGTTCTTTGGTTTGCTGGCCGACATAATACTAACGAACCTGCGACGAAGATAAGCTAAGATGAATATTGCTTACGTATCTGACGTTGTCTACCCATTTGTGAAAGGGGGGGCTGAGAAGCGCATCTACGAAATGGGGAGGCGTCTTGCTGCTCACGATGAGGTCCACGTTTTTGGCATAAAGTGGTGGGAGGGTGACAAAGACATCGATTTGGATGGATTACACTTGCACGGCATCTGCAAGCCGCTCAGCCTTTATGCCGGAGAGAGAAGGTCATTTCGAGAGGCAATCCGCTTTGCAAGTAGTTTAGGCCCTTTATCTTCTTATGACCTTGACGTTATTGACTGTAATCAATTTCCATATTTACACTGCTTTCCGTCGAAGCTTATCTCGCGATTGAAGGGTATTCCGTTAGTCATAACGTGGCACGAGTTCTGGGACGACTATTGGAACGAATACTTGGGCAAAATAGGGGCCCTTGGCAAGCTTACGGAGAGGGCTGCGTTAAGAGCTGCTGACAAAGTCATAGCCGTTTCTGAAGCTACCAAAGAACACCTAGTTCACCTCAAGAAAGATGTTGAACTCGTGCCAAACGGTGTAGATATTGCCTTCATAGACTCAGTCGCACCTGCTAAAATTTCAGTTGATGCGCTTTTTGTCGGAAGGCTTATTCGTGAAAAAAACGTCGATCTGCTTATACGTGCTCTCCCTACCGATGCTACATTATGTATCATCGGCGACGGTCCCGAGAAAGAAAACCTCGTATCGCTCGCAAAAGAAGTCAACGCGACAGTGCGGTTCGTCCGCACACTGTCCTACGCAGACCTTATTAGCGTAATGAAGGCCGCGAATTCACTAGTTCTGCCTTCCACTCGAGAGGGTTTTGGTATCGTTGCCCTTGAAGCGCTCGCCTGCGGCACACCAGTCATTACCACTAATGTGGAGATGAATGCGGCAAAAGAACTCATTACACCCGAAAAGAATGGTTTTTTAGTAACTCCAACCGTGGATGCAATCGGATCGGCGCTTTCTGCAATTGACAAACATCAAATGCACCGTGCCGCAAAGGCGAGCGCGGCGCCTTTTGACTGGAATTTGCTAAGCGGAAAGCTAAGAGATGTATACAGAGCGCTTACGTGAGTCCCGAAAAAAGATAAGGGAATGCTAAGAATGGCATGATTACTAGTTCAAACGAGTCTATGAGACTGCCCTACATCCCCACCGAGCTATGCAGAACTCAACAAATATGTTAGAAAGGAGGTCGGCGTGCGCATATTACTAGTAAGTGAGCTTTTTCCTTTCTGCAATGCTGCAGGCGAACTGCAAATCCCCGGCGGTGGTGAGAATCATATGTACGCAGTGGGACGCGAGCTTGCCAGCCGAAATCAAGTCACCGTGCTAACGTCGCGCGTGCCTAATGCCTCTTACCCTAACGACCAATTTCCTTTCAAAGTGCGAACTGTAGATAACAGGAAGACATCAGCGCACCGTTCTGAAGACTTGCGATTTGCAATTCGCCTTGCTAAAGAGCTCAGGCGCATCAGCCAACAGTTTGACGTTATTGTGCCTCAAACATTCATACCTATCTTCTCGTTATTCCTGAGTCGTACAAAGGTAGCGGTCGTACCGATCGTACACGACGTATATCAACCCCTTCCGTTTGCAAATGGAATTGCCACGTGGCGAGATCTCCAAGGAGGCAATACGCTGAGAGGGCTTGAAGGCTGTCTGTTGGAGAGACTCTGCCTTCACTACTCATCGACTTGTCCTGCAGTAATTACTGTTTCGAATTCAAGCTTTGAATTGCTAAAGCATTGGATTCCGCAAGGCAAGATTCGGATTACTGGAAACGGTGTTTATTTAAGTGAATTTAAAGAAGACGTTAAAGACATTGACGTGATCTGCATTGGCCGCTTTGATGCACCCTATAAGAATATAGACACGGTATGCGATGGGCTTTTTGGCACGGATATTCAAACGCTCGTTGTCGGCGACGGAAAGCTTCGACCCGTTCTTGAGCGTCGTTACGCGGGCAAGAATATTCAATTCACGGGCTACGTCAGTGAGGCAAAAAAAAGAGAGCTACTTTCTAGATCTAAGATACTTGTCTCGGCTTCATCAAAGGAAGGATTTGGAATAACGCTGCTCGAAGGTCTTGCATCTGGCTGTCTTGTTGCAGCGAGTGATATACCAGCGCATCGATTTGTTGATCAGGGGTCAAATGTCATCAAGTTTTTTACTGTTGGGGACAGCAAAGCTATTAGATCCTCCGTTATTGAACTCTTGCGTCTTCAGAATACTGAACGCGAAAAAATCCGACAACGAGCGCGAGCACTGATCACTCAGCATTGGCAATGGCGTGAGATTGCCCGCAAAACAGAACTTATTCTCGAATCAGTCGTTTAAATTCGAAGTGCTTGTCTGTCGCTGTCCATTTTGGCGCCTAAGTTGTGTCCGCGCCGCTGTCGTACTCTATCGAGCTTGTGATCGTAGCTGATATTGAGTCTACTCCGTCGAGCCACTCAGCAACGAAACTGTCTTCCAACTCCTCAACGGTTTCTTGTTGAAGCGCCTCACCTGTGATTACTCGCGCACCTATTTTCCCGACTATCGCAAGTGCTATGTCAAAATGCCCTTTTTTTTCTTGGTCTAGCGCTTCTCGTATCAACTCATCAATTGGCGGTTTGTCAGTAAAAGACTCCTTTACATAACTTTCAAATGATACAAAAGCGCCAACCAGAGAAGCTTGGATAAGTCCGATTAGCTCGTCTAGCTCCCCGTCACCTGTGTTAGTTTCTTTTTCGGTTATCGTCTCGATAGTATGTAAACCATCTAAAGATTGTTCCTGTGTGAGTTTACCTATTTCAAAGCCTTTAACGAGCTTGCAGCAAGCGATTACAACGTCTTCTTCCATCTCTACGAAGACTTTAGTTGCTGTCTCGTCCATATTTTTGTAGTCGCTTTGCTTTGCGCACTCTAACCAATTACTCCAACGTTCCTCGGTGAACGGTACAAAAATGTTCTTAGCGGTTTTCATCACGTAGCCTTGATTAGTTTCTGCGGAGACTTACTTCGGGGTAGAATTCGATAATATTTATAGGTTACAGACGTTTGCCGGTAGCTCTAAATAAAGCATTTAATCAATTACTTATCGATTAAGTGTGCAAAAAGCGCTGTGGATGTCTTCAGCGCAAAAGTTGCAGCTTATGATAAGGTTATAGATAACGCTTAAAACAAGCGGACAAAAAACGGAGTCCACCATGCTAATGGCAGAAGCCCAAGCCGTGCATAAGATATACGAATTGAACGGGATAAAAGTCCACGCGCTCAGAGATATCAACCTTGTAATTGAAAAGGGCGATATGATAGCGATTATGGGCCCCAGTGGTTGCGGAAAGACCACCCTATTAAACTGTCTGTCAGGACTCGACGATCCAACCTCGGGCATCGTGAAAATTGAAGGGATCCCCCTCGCCCAGATGAATGATAATGAGCTATCAGAATATCGTGCAAAGAGGATGGGATTTGTATTCCAAGCGTTTAACCTGCTCCCAGTGCTAACGGCAGTCGAGAATGTTGAGCTGCCGCTCCTAGTCGCCGGCACTGGCGAAAAGGAGGCACACGTCCGAGCATTGGACATGCTTGCAACCGTCGAACTCCTCGAGTGGGCAAACCATAAACCATCTGAACTGAGTGGCGGTCAACAACAGCAAGTAGCGATCGCGCGCGCCCTCATCAATCGGCCTGCAATCATTTGGGCTGATGAACCAACGGGCAACTTAGATTCAAAGGGCGCCGACCAGATCAATACGCTCCTTAAACGACTCAACAATACTAATCGACAGACATTTGTCATTGTGACTCATGATCCGTCCGTCGCAAAGACCGCCGACCGCTTAATTACCATGAAAGACGGAGCTATCCTCTCCGAATCCGCTGCGACGTCGATTTAGCCGCCCGAGCGATAGATTTAGGAATGGAGATGTACTCAGAACTTGCCTTCGTTATGGTCGTAGCACTTCTACTACTTTTGACGTTACTGGCAGTTAAAAACAAGACAATGTTCAAAGTCGGCGTGAGAAACCTTACGCGACGTCCGAAAGGCGCAGCAATAGTTATCGCCGCGCTACTCATGAGCACTGCAATCATCTCCGGCTCATTGGTCGCAAGCAATAGCCTCAATTACGCAGTAGTAAGGGCAACGTACGATGCTCTCGGCAACGTTGACGAAATTGTCACAATGAACGGTCAATCCTTTAACGTTTCCGTTTACGAAAAGCTTGCTGCGGACCCCAATGTTGCTAATAACACAAAGGGCCTGTCTGCAAGCCTGTACGGGCAGGTGCCGTCAGTAGATGATGTGACAAGTGGGATCACCTCGACACAAGTAACGCTGGTCGGTTTGAACTTCAGCTCTGATGCCCAATTTGGGGAGTTCTCGCTGCTTAACAACACACAAACTAATGCTAGCGACTTGCGTGGAGGAGAGGCTCTGATCAACAACAAACTCGCTCAGGACTTAAATGCGCACGAAGGCGACAAACTGACAATCTATTACGGTGGAAATGAGTCCTCCTATAAGGCTTATACATTCGTTGTGAAGCACATTGCGAAAGATGAAGGAAAGGCTCTCTACGGATTAAACAAAAATATCTTTGTGACGCTCGACGCTGCCCAGGTCGTCTTTCAAAACGAAAGCCAAATCAACGAAATTAGAATTTCAAATCTGGGCACTGCCGAATCAGGTGTCGCAAAATCGAACGATGTGTCAGAGCTCGTGGCCAAAGCTTTGTCAGATTCGCCGGAGCGATTTGACGTTAAGGCCGTCAAGCAGGATATATTAACCGCGTCTCAACAAGAAGGGGCCCTCTTCTCAAACTTGTTGCTGGTGCTTGCGGTTCTCTCGGTAGCAGCAAGCAGCACCCTCATCGTCAACGTCTTTGTCACCCTTGGCGAAGAACGTAAAAGCGAGCTGGGGCTGGCTCGCGCAATAGGCATGAAGCGAAGGCATCTTGTGCTGCTGTTTTTCTTTGAGGGGACAATTGCCGCGTTGTTAGGCGCGGCAATGGGCTCTGTCCTAGGCGTGGGCATCGGAGCTGGTATACTCAGTGTGCTCAACGTGGCATTTAATGGAGAGAATCTAGTGGGAACGTCCCTCGTGCTGCACTACGATTTCTTAGATCTGGTTGCTGCCTTTCTTGTGAGCGTGCTCATAGCTATGTTAACCATAACGCTGTCTGCTTCAAAAATCAGCCGGCTGAGCATCGCAGGAGCGATTCACAATACTGAGCAATCCCAGCACAAGTCGCAGAGGCCGATCGGCACTGTTCTAATCGGGATTGTACTGGTGGCGTGTGGCCTAGCAGCGTATGCGACGTCGAAGAATATTTTTGTTGTCCACATTGGAGCCCCGATTTTGACTATAGCTGGCCTCGCTTTTATCGTTCAGCAAGCAGGCACTCGTCGGTTGGCACTGACGATATCGGGAGCGCTTCTCATAACCTATACGGCCTATAATGCCGTAGCTAACCCTGCTAATTTTGGCGATCTTACGTCGACGCTTGTTTTTGCTGCTCTAGGGGGCCTTTTGTTGATTGGGACCCTTCTAGTGGTACTGGCAAACGCTAGCATCTGGCTGCACGGAATTGCAAAGTTGTTTGGAAGATTTGCAGGCATTCAATCTTCGCTGAAGCTAGTCGTCACTTATAGCCTGCAAAAAAGATCCCAGTTCAGAATGACGGTCATAATAGTCTCCGTTGTCATCTTCCTAGTTGTTATCACTTCGGTGACGGCAGCTGTGTATAATCCCGATATCGAAAAGCAGACAGGCGGATATGACATTCGAGTAACGACGACAACACCGTTGGCAAACTTGACGATGTTGCAAGTGCAGTCACTCACGCCAGACCAGTCAGGCACAGCAGTGGTTGCGTTATTGAATGAGTCAGAAATCAGCTACTATGACGGACTTTTCACGACGAACGTGACCGGGATGACGATCAATGATCAGCAACTGAACTACCAAGGATCTGGAGAAGGCGCGATCTACGGAGTTGATGCGAATTTCTCCAAGCACTCGCAGTATAGCTTCCAAGACACTTTGACGGGCTTCAATTCGTCTCAGGACGTTTGGAACGCTCTGGACAATCCGCGTTATGTCGTTGTCGATTCGAATTACTTCTACGGCGCCAATGGCACTCAAGTGAAGGCGGGCGACGTCGTTTCAGTAGCGACAGCAAACGGAACAGCACGAAAGATCGTCGCGGGTGTTTTGGATGAAGTCTACCTCCACGGGATATTCATGAGCAAGCAACAAATGCAACAGTATTATCCCACCATTACAGGAGACACTTTGTTCCTCATCAAGTCGGAGACCGGCATGAAGCCTATTGACCTGAGCTATGACCTCAAAAAGGGCTACAAAATAGCGGGCGTTAACGCATTTCTGATACGTGATGAGCTTCTGCAGACGATGAGACAGACCCAGTTTCTGTTTCAGCTCACAGCGGCCGGTCTCGGCCTCGGATTAATCATTGGAATGGCGTCGGTCGGCGTAATCACATCGCGGTCAGTAATTGAACGGCGCCAAGAAATAGGTATAATGCGAGCCATTGGTTTTACCCGAAGACGCGTGGAAGAGACGCTCATACTCGAAGTGATCGTAGCAATCACCTTAGCTGTGCTTGTCGGGCTGTCAGCAGGGCTCGCAATCTCTGGGGCTATCTATCTCAGCTTGAATCAATCCGTAAAAGCGCCATTTACTATACCGATAGCTCAACTTGTCCTAGTTTTTGCTGCCGTTTATTTAGCTGCTATTATATGCACAATAATTCCAGTTAGGAACGCCTCAAAAATTTCACCAGCAGAGGCTATCAGATACGTTGAGTAGGAGCGATAATTTTCTCAAAAATTGCAGTCGTTTGAAAGACCTGTTCACACGACGAGCAATCAAGACGGACCTGTGAGAGCGATTTAGCTTGTTTCAAAAGCTCAGACTCAACTCTTTTCCACTGATGACGTCATTTTCGCTAACGGTAATCGATTTCGTCGAATTTCCGACGGTCACGTTGTAAGCATTGTCGGTTTTCATACCGAAGGACGTCCAATTGGTCGAATAAGGCACGATAAACGTATGAGTACCGTTTACGAAAGCGCTCTGTGTATAATTGAAGGTCCTATTTTGGTTCGTTGTAACCGGCAGCGTTAGCGTTGCATTTCCGTTACCAGTAACCGTAATTTTTGTTCCGTTGACGTACTCAAAGGTCTTCACATACTTTATTTCCGTTCCACCGAGCGTACCGATGGACGATGGAGATTCGTGAACCAAGCGATAGTGGCTATAGCCATTACCATCGTAATATTGTAACCGAACAACTGTCGAGTTATAGTAAGCGTTTGTTGGAACAAGCTGTTGCCCTATCGTTCCACTCTGTGTATAGTATGATTGTGTCGTTAAAAATGTGTCAACTCCTTTCCCCGAGAGTAACGCAATAGCCTGAAACTTGCCGCTATAGTCTGCGATTTCGTAGTCTGTTATAATATATTTTACATTCCGGTTCTGAACGATACCTAAAGTGTCGGACTCATTCTGGCTCGTGAAGAACTGCGCCGCGTCGCTTACGCCGGTTTGGAAGTTGTTCGCAACAGCGGGCCTGTGACCAAACCAAATAATCCAGTTACCGTAATCCCACCAACTAAGTACTCCATATTCAGGTATTTGGCCAGAGCTCACATTAAAGTTCGAAGTTTGCGTCGTGTTCTCTTTCATCCACTGCAGCGATTCGGCCCAGTCAGCTGAAATCTCTTGTGTGTTTTTTGCGTAAGCCGTTGTCACATTAATGCTTGGCAAAAGTAAGACTAACACAACAAGAAAAACACCAATTAGTTGCGTGTATTTTATTTCACGCCCGAAGAGGTGTCTGAGCGCACTGACATCATGAACGTTGAATAACGCGCTATACGCTTTGTTAACCAGTGTGTCAATAATCCACACGATAATGAAACCAGAAAGGATCGCGACATTTGCAGACAAGAGAAATGTAAAACGTGTCTGTACAATGGTAATTGCAAAAGCAAAAACGCTCCAAACAAGCAGCAATAAAGCAGGTTCGTCCTGCTTTTTATACACACGATACACGAGCATGGCCAAGCCGGCGAAAGCTAAAAACAGAAGAAATTGGAAATAGCTCGCAACTGTGTTAAGCTGGAAGCCACTTGAATCCCACAACAATGGCTGCGCCTCCGCTATGGTCTGCAAAACACCGCTTTGCGTAAAAAATCCGTACCCGGTGAAAACGGTTGTAGCGAGGTCCGGCCGCAAGAGATAGAAGCCTATAAATCCGACAATTAGCAGTCCGCAGAGGGTCAAGGGATAAAGCACGCGCCCCCTATTTCTGAGGTAATATGCGAGGAATCCAAACAAGCCGAAAATGAAGAGCAAAACAGCCAACATAAGCGGCTGAAAAAGAGACAAGTGCAAAGTATCGATGGTCGTTCCGAAGTGGCTTGAAAGACTCACCGGAAGGAGCGTAACCAGTGAAACGATGAGCATTGTCATCGAGACAATGGTAAGATTGTCGGATCGTTCCTGCTTTAAGTGATAAATGCTGAATTGGACAATGGCAAAAGCCCCTATTATTCCTAGAAATAAGAAGCCACCCAACCACGTCAACAGAAGCGCGGTCACAAAAACGCCCGCCAACCCCGCCCATAGCAAAGTTTTCTTATCTTCACGCGTGAAGGCCAGACCCCTAACCTTTTGAAACGTGAGCTCGCCCTTTAGCGCTAGCATAAAAAACAACAGCAACAACGCTGGAAAAAGGACCTCGGCAGCCACGTGATGGTTGAGATTTCCCACCAGGGACCGTAAAAGATTTGCAGGGATAACGGTCAGGAGTGCTGCTGCAACAATGCCCGCTTTCCAGTCGAAGATGAGCTTCGTTATGTAATACACGGGTAAAATTGCCAGAGCACCCAAGACTGCTGGAAACGTTGCCACGCCTACCTGAAAGTCAACATGAAAGAGCGCCATTGCCACCATCGCGTAAGCTGAAGCTAAAAAATCATAGAGTGGCGGCCAGCCAATCCAAAAGCCGTTAGGGAAGTCCACGTACGGATCGAAGGCAAGCACGTTTGGGAAATGCTGAATTGTGTATTCAACTATCCGAAGGTGATAGTAAGGATCAAAGTCCGAAATGACAATACTGCCGGCTTGTATTGAGTTGGCGTATGGCAGCGTAATTCGCAGATAAAGCGCGACGACAAATACGACAAAAAGCATCAAAGCCCTTTCTGCGTGCTTATCTTTGAACCAGCCTAAATTCGTAAGTATCTCACCTCGGTCGCACGACGCCTCTATTTAAAGGAAGATATATTCTCTCGGAATTGTGCGCGTTTGACAAACGACAGCGTGCAAACACATATTTTAGAGCATCGCGTATTATTTATAGTGTGCGGATACGCCATTCTCAATATAGCGCCTAAGCCTACTGCTCGAGACTATGAACGTCCAGACGGTACGCCACGATGTGATATCCGATGTTGAAAAATCGCGCTAAAAAGAAAGAAATACTCCAACAGAGCGATGTCACGGACATTATCGACCTAGCAGACGATAAGTTTAAACGAGGGAAATTCAGTGAAGCAATCCGTCATTACGATGCAGCTCTCGAGCTTGTACCAGACAATTTCAGAGCGCTTCACAATAAAGGGCTGGCACTTTTTGCGCTCAACAAATTCGAAAAAGCAATTGAGTGTTACGACTATGCCCTACAAGTCAGCCCTAATGCGTTGCATGTCAAGCTCAACAAAGCCATAGCGTTGAACAGCAAAAGCGATTTCAGCGGAGCTAAAAATCTTCTGGACCAGATCATAGAACTTGATCCCACCAACAAAGAGGCGCTAAACGCCCGGGCATTATCTGAATTCAAGCTCGGACTTGATAACGAAGGGATCCAGGACCTAAAGAACGCTATAGAGATCGACTCTTGCTACACGATGGCGTGGAACAACCTCGGTTGTTTTTATCTTGGCCTCGGAGAATTAGACTCCGCTATAGAATGTTTTGACCAGACTCTTACCATCGACACAAAAAACTACGACGCTTTTTTGCTTAAGGATATGGCTTTAGAAAGACGGGAAAAACAAGAAAAGCACCACTAGTCCGATTTAAAGGTAGAAACACGATAAAATAAATTCTGAGGATTTTAGATGCGCGAACGAGAATTCGACAATTTAGCTTTACCAGCACCTGATCGAGACTTAATAGAGGGTTTCCTTAGAGTTATCCAAGAGTGGGCGCCACCGAATCTAAAGTCGATCATTCTCTACGGTTCAATAGCAAAAGGAATTTTTCCAGAAGAGTACGACATTGATATAATGTTACTTTTTTCGAGTGATTTCAACCATCCACAACTCTATTCCGACGTCTATCGGATAGTAAACGCCCTCAAGCCTCACCGTGAAATGCACGTCGTGTTAAAATGGGAAGGAGAGGTAGAACCCGCTTATTGGGAGCTAATTCAAGAAGAAGGGATCTCCCTTTACCCGAATTACTGATCTTTGCTACATCAAAGGATGCACAATGTTATCCTTATTCGATAATAACTCATTAACAGTTGGCGATTGCCTCATAGCGTTGCTAATTGCAAGCTTCGTCGCTTCATAGTTAAACTCAAATAGCTTATTCTTGTCTGCAGCATTTCCGTTAATGTAGACTGACGCGATGACCAGTAGCTCGTTCTCAGCGGCGGCTGGAATAACTCGTTCCTGGACACTATCGAGAACTGCTTTAGCTATCGCTGCTTGGACGGGCCCGAACATGAGTTCTGCTTGCGCTTCACCCTTTATAGTCACCTTGTTTACCATGAGCGTCGCAGGCTTAACAGCGTAGTTTGGCGCCATTATCGCAAGTAGAGCGGTATGTCCCATTCGCGGCGTTGCAAGCGCCGTTAGGAATGCTGTCTCAAATGCTCCTCCTTTTTGACCAACCGCAATATCAATGTGCGCGAGTTCCGGCATTTCGCCAACTAATGCCTCGCCGATTCGTGTCCCAAACTCCGAGGCCTTTTCAATTATTTTTTCTGCCATTTTTAGTCCTCTTTGAGGCGTTAAGTCTTAAACTTATATTATTTTTCTGCGTTAGCGTAACGCTTTAGGCAGACGATGATTCGGAAGATGAAAGACCTGTGGATGTGCAGCTTAAAGCTTTATGGTCAGACGTGAGAGTGAAACTATGAACATCGTTATAGGCTACGAAAGTTATCACGGCAATACGCGGACTATGGCGTATGCAATAGAGCGCGGGGCGCGAGAGGCCGGAGCAGAGACGGTTATTAGGAATATCAGACAAATCAAGCCATCTGAGGTCAAAAAAGCGGACGTCGTTGTCATCGCCACTCCTACTTATCATGAAAAACCGCCGTCTAGCGTGCGCTATTTTATGAAGAATTTTGATAATTTCGATTTCAGTAACAAAACAGCGTTTATTGTAGGTTCATATGAATTCCTGGGTGAAGCCATGGATCAGACAATGGACTTTTTTCGCTCGAAAGGCGCAACTGTTTTAGTCCCGCCTATCAGAGTGAAGGGAAAACCGTCTAAAGCTGATCTCGAATCGTGCCAGAAAAAAGGAGCGGAAATAGCAACGCTACAGCACAAATAACTCAGCCTTTGCGCCATATGGGCCATATATCAACTAACGGAATGAAATCGGAATACGTGTTCATTCGACACGACAAGAACGCAGCAGACGTTTGAACTCTTTAAGCACAGCTGCTTTACATCCCAAAGAGAAGCTGTCGGTTATATTAGTGCAATTTCTTGTCCGTCAGCAAAAACTCGAGGTTTGCGAATTATCGCGTCAAGGTGCACGCCTGCAACAACGTTCCCGCCAATCGTACTATTGTCGCCTAACGCAATATGAGCCGTTCCCCTTACCTTCTCATCCTCCAAAATAACGCCGATTATTCGCGCTCGCGGATTGGTGCCTATCCCAATCTCCGCAATATTCCTCGCTTCGTCCCCAAGCGGGTTAATAATCTTGAGAACCTCGTTCGCGCGGTCGCCTTGGACGTCAACAGCGACGCCTTTTTCAACTCGAATTTTCATTGGATGTTTTAAAAGCTCGAGCCCGGCCATTGAGCCATCGATCACAACGGTGCCTTTGCAGCTTTCCGGAGCCGTGTAGATTTCCCCTGCCGGCAGATTGGTACTACTACCTTTTTCTCGACAACATCCTAAGTCAAGGTTCCACTTCGAGTCTTTCACATCAAAACAGATATCAGTTCCAACCTCTGACGTGATCCTGACCTGCGACACGCCTTTAAAGGTTTCTGCGAGGCGGCGGGTGTGGTCCATCACGTCTTGAGGGTTGGCAGTCAACCCGCCTTCAATCATCATTCGCTCCGTGACGCCGGGCATACTTGCAGTTCGCACACCAGCTTCATTCGCCCGTTTTCGCGCCTGCGTATGTGTTATTGACATAGTTGTAGGGGCAATGACAACGTCAACGCTGCGCATCGCTTCCGCGACAGCTCGAGGAGGCTCTTCTCCGTGACGGGACCTAGGCGGCATGGTCATCATTATCGCATCGCAGTCCATTTCACGTGCCGTGTCGTATAACGACTTTGCAATTCTAAGTCGCAACGTGTCTGTGACAATGAGCACGGTCTCGGTTTGTTTCAAGCCGAGATATGTGTGCAGAATGGTCCACGAGCTTTGGTACCCACTAATAATGCCCACTTCCTTCGGAGTCCTTGAAGTGCTCCATCCTTATATAATTATTTTATTTCGTTTAGAAAAACGAGACCAAGCAAACGTTAACTGTTCGCGAGCGCCTTATATTTGATTTAATTTACAAAAACATTAAATTAGGAACACTACGATTAATACGTGTTTCTATGAGACAAACTGAGGGAGAAGCAGCCAATACAGTGCAGATTGAACGTATCAATGATCTGTGGGCGTATGTGCTTCCAGATGATGCTCTCGTGACAGGCAGTAGCTATGGCAACAAGAAATGCTTCGTAAACTCAAAGGCGACCGGGGCTATTGAGAACTTATTTTCGCTGGATCTCGGCAGAAACGTTATTGGCTCAACACTCATCCGCTACTATGACGCAGAATCTGGCATTTTGCTCGAACAAACGGGCTCGGGAGATTTCGTAATTCATCCTGCTTACCAGAAACACAAGTTCAAACTTACTCGAGGCCTGCGCATTTCAGAAATTTTTTATGTTCCAAACGCGCCGCAGGACAATCTCGACAAGTGCACGGCTGCCTATTTGGGACTAAAAATCGTGAATAAAACCTCTGAAGTTCAGAAAATAGCAGTCGTTGCGTACGCTGACCTGCGTCCGACGTACCTCGCGACAACAACTGACGTCGAGGTTCGTTTTGCCTACAAAAATAAGGCAATTATCGCTAACAATCGAAGTAATGAGCAATGGACGAGGTTTTTTGGCACGACAGCCAAAAACGCTGTCTGTTCCTATACAACTGATATTTCGGCGGTTACCGACAACTTCAACATCACTCCGCGTTTGGTTTCCTCCTGTGGGAAATACGTAGGAATCGATTTTTCAACAGAACACTGTTCAGTTCAATATATTCCGCTGACAACCGAATCAGCAAAAACGAATGTAACGACAGGAAGCGCTGACGATCGCACGATCATAGGAAGGATCCAAGTAGATATTGAGGTGCCCCCAGAAGGGGAAGAACAGTTCACTTTCATGATAGGGTTCTCTCCTTCTGGGCGCGACAATGCCCTGCATACGTTTGAACTATTGGAAGATTACGAAAAGGTGTACAGACTAACTATCAACAATTTCGTTCAAGAAGCAAGTTATTCTGTAGTAACAACGCCGGATCCGGTCATAAACAGGGGGGTGCAGTGGGCTAAGGCAAACATGGCTCGTGTGAAGGCAGAGTACCCCCAAGGTTGGGGGTTTACGAACGATCCAAGCCTGTCGAGTAACATCGTCGCCCGTGATACTGCATGGTTCTCATTTGGATGCGACTACGTAGCTCCCGATTTTTCCAAAGAGGCTTTAAAAGTCTTCAAACGACTTCAGTCGGCAGACGGCCTCATCGCCGAATACTATAACGGCGTAACAGGGGACGTGGACGACTATCAGCTCAACGTCAATGACGGTACACCGCTTTATATTCTCGCTGTCGCTCATACGTTCCAGATAAGCGACGATCGTGCTTTTCTCGAAGAGATGTACCCTTCTGTCGAAAAAGCCGCTGACTATGTCATCTCTCAAAAAGACGAACATGGACTCGTTTTCTGTCGATCTAATGGAGTAGGCGTTTATGGCATATGTGGCTGGCGTAATATCATTCCAAACTACGCTATCAACGGTGCGGTAACAGAAGTTAATGCTGAATGCTTCGCTGCTTTGCGAGCCACTGCACTATTGGCCGACTTCATGGGACGTGATGAGAAGGCAGCTTATTTCAGAGCAGAAGCAACAAAACTTAAGACCGCGATCAACAAACACTTGATAGATCCAAAGAGCGGCCTTTACTACCTAAACGTTGATTTAAACGGCAATGAGCATCCAGACGTCACGTGCGATTTGATATTTCCAGTAATTTTTAACGTAGCCACACCTGCGACGTCGCACCTGATCATTGACCGGCTTAATCGTCCAGATTTCCTGACAACGGCAGGTCTGCGGACCGTGCCGCGAACTGCTCTGAACTACCATCCCGAACGAGGATGGGGTTTGACAGGCGGGATTTGGCCTGATGTTGCATTCATGTTTGCTTATTCGTGCTCAACGCATCAGCCCGATGTTATGATAAACATCATGCGTGGAACGTTTCGCCAGTACGAGCTAGACCCAACGAACCAAAACACCGTTCCAGGACAGTTCTCGGAGTGGTATCACGGTGAGTCTCTTGTGAACAACGGCATGAAACTATCGCCATGGTTTCCGCCGAAATACTTGTGGACCGCTGTAGAAGGAGTGTGCGGCATTGGGCTATACCGCGGGCTGCATATAAATCCAAACCTTCCACTTATATGGAAATGGGTAAGCCTCTCAAATATGCCCTATCACGGGAGTGCTGTGACCTACTTTGCGTGCTGGGTCAAAGGGCGCTTGAATATATACGCAAACTACCCGTTTAGTACAAGTTTGCAAAACGCACAATTTGAACTCGATGATGACGTTTCAGCGTTGATTCACGAGAGACTCGAAGAAGTTCACCTAATCGCGCTCGCGACAAGGAGTCACGTGGTCATCTGTATTGGCAATATGGCCACTAGTTCGACTTCGTTCACCTTCAATGTAAGCGAGATCACTGAAACCTATATGACGCCTGGTCGTTACCGAATAAGGGTATTCCACAGCGAGATTGATGACTGGTACGATCAGGGAGTGCGAGAGAGCAGTAACATTCATGGTTTTTCCGTTGGACTCGAAGTCGGGGGTTTCAAGCTGATAGAGATGACACAGCAGGTCACCTAGCGCCAATATCAAGAGTCTCGAGCCATTTTTGAAGAGTGTTTTCTTGCGCTACAGCAGTGTTATCAAGCGTAAGCGGTGTTACGGAGACAAATCCATTGTAAAGTGCATAGACATCGCTGTCGGTCCGCTTGCTCTTTTTTAAGTCGATACCAAGCCAAAAATATGCGTTACCAAGCGGATCGAGTCGTTCTATGGTCCTGAAGTCAAAAATGTTTCTTTGGAGCTTGGTCACTCTAAATCGCGGATTACCCATATCCATCGGAACGTTGACGTTTAAAACGTCGACCTTCTCTGGCATGCCATAGCTGAGAACGTGTGACGCGAGTGCACTAGCAACTTTGGCTGCTAAGCCAAAATCCACTTCCGAACGTGCCTCAAAGACGTGCGCGCCTTTAGCCTGTAAAGAAATGGCAATGGACGGAATATCCTGGCTTGCTCCGGTAAGCGCAGCACCTATGGTCCCAGAGGTATTACAGAATCTGTACTGAGATTCTCTCCGACATTAATGCCTGATACCAGCAAATCCGGTTTCCGTTTGAGGACTGCGTGCTCAGCTAAGAGCACCGCATCAGAAGGTGTTCCGGCGACTGCATACGCTTCATGTTCCTTAATTCGAACGCCTGAAACTCGTACGGGTTCGAACAGTGACAATGATCGACCGACGCCACTTTTTTGAACTGAGGACGCAACGATAACAACTTTCCCAAGGTCTTTAAGTGCGTTGGCTGCTGCGATTAAGCCATAGGAACGTATACCATCGTCGTTCGTTACTAAAATCGTTTTTTCCTGTGTCATCAAACACCTTAACTGCTGTGACGCATCCCGAACTCGTGGCAACAAGCGACCAATGATTCGGTGCGAAACGGGGACTTATTGATTTTTATACCAAATGTTGCAAGCGCCCTCAGCTGACACCATGCACGGCCCTACAGCTTTGTGAGGGGCGCAAACCTTCGCAAAGAGCCTGCAATCCGTCGGCGCTTTGAGACCCTGTAATATAAGATTGCAGATGCATCCTGTTTTCACTTCTCTGCTTGTGAAATCGAGAGAGTAACGACGTTGAGCGTCGTGAAGCTCAAAATCGTGCTTTATGGCATAGCCGGAATCAGAGATGACTGGGAAACCGCGCCATTCGAGATCAACTACGTCGAATGTGCGACGCATTAGCGCCTGCGCTTTAACGTTGCCCTCGTAATGGACGACACGAGGATAGGCGTTTTCAACTTTATGTTCACCATTTACAATCTGCTTCACAATTAGATAGAGCCCGTAGAGCACGTCATTAGGTTCAAATCCCGCAACGACCTGAGGAACCGGGAATTCTTCAAAGGGACGCAATCCGATAATCGTGCAAACGTGTCCTGGTAGCAAGAAGCCATCTATTTGCGCTTTGGACTCACTCACGCGCTCTAGCAGCCAGCGTAGTGCGGGAGGTATGAGTCGATGGGAGCACATTATTGAAAAATTGTTCGGCAACTTTTGCAAGAGCGCAACTGACGTCGTAGGGGCTGTGGTTTCGAAGCCGACGCCGATGAAAACCACGTCCTCGATCGTCTTTTTTGCGAGCTCTATTGCGTGAGTGATGCTGCCGACCATGTGTACGTCGCCACCTGAATCTGAAAGCGAACCTTCAGTCCCGGGGACTCGCATCAGATCCCCATAGGTCGCAACTTTTATTCCGTCCTTGGCCAATTTTATGGCCGCGTCGATTTCACCTTGGGGGGTTATGCAAACTGGACAACCCGGACCCATCACCACTTTCAAGTTGTCAGGCAAGAGGGATCGTACGCCAAACCGGGTAATAGATGCTTCGTGTGTCCCGCAAACGTGCATTATCTTGATTTCTTTGCCGTGTTTGTGGACGAGCTCACTGATTTTTTTGGAAAGCGCAAGTGCTGTTTCGTGACCCCGGTAATCAACGTTCAACGTCTCACCTCCGTAAACAGACGCCGTAGAAAAATTCGCTCAGAACGGCTTTATTGCTCGATTTGTTAATTACAAACGTGAACCTATGTTAGAAATATTTAGCTATAAAATGCTCGTCGTGCGTGGAGTTACACACTAAGTAGTAAAAGCTCCACCTGCAAATCCTATTAGAGGGCGCTATTAGCGCGAACAGCAGTTTTTACCTACATACAGTTGGATTCCATATAAGCTTGGGATGAGCGCAGCTGAGCTTAAGCTTTGATCTGCGCAGCAGAAAATCCTCTACCTGCAAGGATCTCTTTTACTCTATCTCTGTGATTCCCCTGCAATTCAATGAGGCCGTCTTTCACAGTCCCTCCGCATGCAAGTCTTGCTTTGAGGTAGCTCGTAAGATCTCCGAGATCAATTTCATGAGGATCAATTCCCTCGATGACGGTGACCTCCTTTCCGTAGCGCCTTCTGTTCACTTTGACTGTTATTCGTTGTTGTTCCTTCGCTACTTCTTCACAGATGCACAACTCGCTAGGGAGTCCGCAAACGGTACACATTCCAGAGCTCATGCCTTTTTGGAAACCTCCGATTTCTCGGTATGTAAGTGCTTATGGCGCCAGATTATATAAACATTAGAGTTCTGTTAGGGCCTTTTTCGGCTTCCTGCCACCCAAACTACGCGAATTGAGCCGCGTCACAGAACACAGCAAAACAAAGAGCGCCCTTAAGGAGTAATCCTTAACGCGCTCCGCGGGATTAACTCGCAGAGACCGTTGAACTTGGGGGGTAGCATATGCTTCCACTTACAAATACTTTATTCGCGTATAGCGCGTTAAATACCTATCATGCACGAATTGCCCCAAGACAAAGCTCTTGAGTTTATCAAAACGAAAAAATACGGAAACCTCGCATTGTGTGGCAGAAACCAGCCTTACTGCATTCCAATCGCTTATACACACACCGACGCCGCGCTGCTCTTATATCAGAGCTCGCGTGGGCGGGCCCTGGAATATCTTGAAGAGAACCAACGGGCTTGCTTCGAGATTCACGATATTAATGACTTCAGAGACTGGACATCGGTTATTATTGAAGGCTGGATCTGCCGAGTTACCGATCCTGCCGAACTGAGGGACGCTATTCGGAGGATTGAGGAGAACATCAATCTAATAGAAGGATCATATGAGGACGCTGCACAAGCAATAACAAGCGGAAAGGCAGGCGGCGTTTATAAGATCCTTATAGAAAGACTCAGTGCGGTCCAATCCTGATGAAAACCGCCGCTGCTTGCAGCAATTAGCTCTTGCATTTCGCACCGCGTGTTTGTTTCGGGATAGTTTTACGCGTCACGTCGGCCGATACTGAAAGCTGCCAGAGTAGCAGGAGGAACAATGAATAATAGTCGACTCAACTGGAAAATTGGGGGCGAAGCCGGATACGGCATATTGACCGTTGGTGAGATCTTCTCAAAGACATTCGTTAAAGGCGGCTACCACGTTGTTGCGCATCCCGAGTACCCTTCGCTGATCCGCGGGGGGCACAACACGTTTCAACTTAGGATCGATGCACAACGCGTGAGGGCTCCGATCTTACCTGTAGACGTCCTTGTCGCACTAAACGCTGAGACGATTGTAATGGATTTGAACGATGTAGTCCCTGGAGGCGTGCTCCTCTACGATGCGAAGAGCTTCAACGTTGCACCACAGCGAGGGGATATTGCCTTGTGCGATGTACCCCTAACAAAACTGGTAACCGACTTGCACCTGCCCAAAGTGGCCGCAAACGTGGCCGCAATGGGGGCCTCTGTTGCCCTGATCGGATATGAGCTTAGGCTCCTAAATGCCGCAATTCAAGATGTATTTGGCGACAAAGGCGAGAAAATCGTCGAGCAAAACGTAATCGCGGCAAAAGCAGGACATGATTACGTGACGCGCTCGTACCCAGAACCTTACAAAGGCGGACTAAGACCCCTAAAAGGCCCAAACAGGATGACTTTGACCGGAAACGACGCGATATGCATGGGTGCGTTCAAAGCCGGGATGAAGTTTATTGCTATTTATCCAATGACGCCGACGCATAACGTTATGACGTATATCGCCGCTCATGCTCGGGAGTACGGCGTTGCGATGGTTCAGCCTGAAGATGAAATCGCCGGAATCAACATGGCGATCGGGGCGAGTTTCGCCGGCGCTCGATCAATGGTGGCAACTTCCGGTGGAGGCTTTTCGTTAATGGTCGAGGGTCTCGGACTTGCGGGAGCGACGGAGAACCCGCTCGTAGTCGTTGATGGCCAACGCCCCGGCCCTTCAACTGGGCTCGCCACCCGAACGGCCCAAGGAGACTTACGGTTCTGCCTTCATGCATCTCAAGGGGACTTCTTTCGCGTAGTTATAGCGCCGGGCGACCCGAAAGAATGCTTCTTCGAAACGTTCAGGGCGTTCAATCTCGCTGATGCACTCCAAACGCCGGTGCTCATCCTTACTGACAAACATCTGGGAACCTCGTTTTTTACATCGGAACCCTTCGAGACGGACGGACTCAACGTCGATCGCGGCTTGCTGCTCACGGAGGGAGCAGTACCTGCTGACTATAGCCGATACGAAGCGACATCTTCAGGGGTGTCAGCGCGGACGGTCCCAGGAGTTGAGGGTGGCATGTTTAACTCAAACAGCGACGAACACGACGAGCGTGGCTACTTTTCCGAAGATGCCCCAGTAGTCGCAAAGTTAGTCGACAAGCGCTGTAGGAAATTCTTCACGGCGGCAGCACTGCTCGACGGAATCAAGTACCACGGCAACGACTCGTCAGGCACCGTGCTGGTTGGCTGGGGTTCGACGAAAGGTGCGATTCTCGACGCGATGGATTACCTTCGAGCCAACGACGACGTTGAACTCGGGTTCCTGCAGGTGCTCTTTATGAGCCCCTTCCCCTCACAACTCGTCAAAGAGCACCTTGAGGGGAGGCGAGTCATTCTGATCGAAAACAACCGGGGCGCACAGCTCGGCAGTCTCATTAAAGAACACGCTCAGATCAGGCCTGATCATACCATTTTGAGGTACGATGGCAGAGCTTTCAACGCGGATGAGCTCTATCAGAAAATCAAGGAGGTGCTTTGAAATGGGGGACATACATCGCTACGACGTGCCCGGAACGTGGCCTACGTGGTGTCCAGGGTGCGGGAACTTCGGCATTTGGAACGCAATGAAAAATGCTTATGCAAATATGGACCTTTCGCCGCACAAGACGGCGATCGTATGCGGCATCGGGTGCTCGGGAAACCTCAGCTACTGGATCAACACATACGTACTTCATAGTCTACACGGGAGGTCTATTCCCGTTGCACAGGGAGTTAAACTTGCTAACAGCGATTTGACGGTCATCGTACATGCCGGAGACGGCGACACATACGGAGAGGGGTTAGGGCACCTTTTGCACGCTGCTCGGCGAAATGTAGATATCACGGTATTCGTGCACGACAACCAGATCTATGGCCTTACGACCGGCCAGCCGTCGCCAACGACCTTCAAGGGCACCAAGTGGAAGGTCGCCCCGGAAGGCGTCTTCGCGTCGCCGGTCACCCCCTTGCCCCTTGCGCTTATAGCAGGCGCGACCTTTGTCGGACGCGGCTTTAGCGGCGAGAACAAGCACCTCATCGCACTAATGGAAAAAGCGATCCGGCACAAAGGATTCTCGCTAGTTGACATTGGCCAACCGTGCGTCACGTTTAATTACGTCAACACGTGGAAGTGGTGGAATGACCACGTTTACAAGCTTGACGAAATGAAGTATGATCGCTTCGATTACGAGCTCGCCCTAAAGAAGGCGCAGGAAGCGGGAGATAAGATCCCTATCGGGGTGCTATACGAGGCAGAAGCACCGACATTCGATGATGAGTACCGTTCATTAAACGCCGAAGCCCTGGCTTACGCTCCGATAAACGATATCGACGTCAAAAAGCTTATGGCGCGGCACCTTTAGGGCGCGGCTTGACACGAGCTGCCGGCTTGCGAAAGATCATGACGTACTCGTGCTTGAAGAGGTAAAAGCCGCCCACGAGCGCACGATACCTCCACAGGTTGTTATTCTTGCCCTTGCCCCGCTCGTTGTTAAGGATTTCCTTGACGTTGATCGCTTTAAGAACAAAGCCGGCGTCGATGCAGCGCTGCATGCACATAAACCCGAGCGGAACGAGCCGTGAATTAACGTACTTGTCGCCGATCACGAGCGCCATAAAGCCAGCGGGTTTCAGCATTTCATACGCGTGTTGCGCTACTAGACCGATCTTGTCCAGAAATGCCACTTCGGATGAGACGCTGGAAAGATCGCCGTCGCACTCGCTAAACTTGATGATGTCATGATAGGGCGGATGGAGGATGACGCAATCGGCTATTTCGGTGCCCCATTCTTTAAGTGTGGCGTTTACGCGCTTCGCTGTCGCTGCCAGCGTTGAGTCCCCTACAAGCACGGCGACCGAAACATCGTACGGGTTTTCAGCGCTGTTTATGCGCTCCAGAGAACGTCCAGCCACTACGGAGTCGATCTCGACGCCGAGTCCGCTACGGCCGAGGCGCTTGCACTCGATGAGGGTGGTGCCCATGCCACTAAAAAGGTCGACGACCACGTCGCCACGCTTCGTGAAACGTGTCAAGACCTGGTGCGGGATCTGCGGGACGAAATTGCCCCAGTAATCTCCAACGTGAGGTCCGGTCTTGTCGCGTGGGCCGAGCAGCCACAACGAATCGAGGATGACGTCATCATAGTCCTTCCAGCGGCTCAGATCGATGTCTGAAAACTCGGTTGACTTGGGGTTGCCTTGCATGGGCGCGCTCCCTCGTTAGATGCTTAGAAAGCGGCTGTTCGAGCTGCCACTTGAATAAATGGGTGAGGTGGCCGAACGATAAACTTATCTGTTTGGCTATCGACGTGAAAAATAGGGCCTGTGGTCTAGTTGGTTATGACGTCGCCTTCACACGGCGGAGATCCTGAGTTCGAATCTCAGTGGGCCCATTAGAATCCGCTTCGTTTTTGTTTCTGTGAAGGTTATCGACTTCGTTTAAAATAAGAAGTGATCTCAACTCACTGATCTGTGATTCAAGCGCTTCAAAGCCTCGGTTATACTCAGTTTCATCATAATATTTTACAACTTTCTCGCTGGGTTGTAAAACCGTGTCACTATCTAACACGCTTTGCTTAGTGACAAGCAGAAACGCTCGTTTGCCATTGCGGACGGTTTCAAAAACATCCGCTATTTCGCCGATAGCATCAGTAAGATGCGGAGGTAGCCGAATTTGAGGATAAATTTTTCCTTTTTTAGCCGAAAGCCGGCCGATTTTAGACGTTCCTATAAAATGCATAAATCCACCACAAACGTTCCAAAGGATATAAGGAAATTTTCGAACTTAATTGATCTCTAGTCGATACGCGGCAAACGAATATCATACAACTTCAGTATGCTGCTTACTTCACGAACCTCATATAAGTCGGGTCTTTTTAGCATAAATCGTACGAACTCCGCATGTGCTGATTCCGCCGACTCTGCATCGGCACGCAATTCATTATACTGCAACCTCACGAACTCTAATTGATCCTCACTTAGGGGATAGTCGCTCAACGGTTTAAGATGTTCTTTATCTGTTGCGTCGAATCTTGCAGCCCGCGCGTTGTTATACGCTTGACGTAAAACAGGTGAGTTGTATTGAAATGCTAACCAACACCACAGCAGTCGTTCTTCATCTACACTAAGTGCGTTGCCGACTAAGTTGTGCAACTTTGCGAAAAGCGTGGAGAAGCACTTACATGGTAAAAGATCAGCTAAACCATGTTTTGTTATGCCAAATCCTAATTTGCTGCAGTTTGGATTTGGACATTGCGTCCAATAATATCCATAATCATAAGGTAAGTATTCCAAGTCGCCTCGCTCATATGCTAGAAGATCATCGAAAGGGATGTTCTTGCTTTCCATACCCTCAGTCCGTGTTCTCTCAGTAAATGCTAAGGCGCCGAGGCCATACGGACTTTCCTCTTCTCCGAGAGTTACAGCTGGTATGTCCCTATAAAACAGAAAAACATCCTTTTCCAAACTCTGGCTTAGCATATCTGCTTTGCGTATTTCTTCATGTGTCGGATCTGGACCTTTAACTTCGATGTAACAATCTTGGGCAGGAAGATAAAAATCGGGGAGGTACCAAACGTTCTTGAGTGCAAAACCTTCCTCTTCGTAAATATAGTCGATTTGTAAGGAGTCATAAAAAACTGCCCATCTCGCCTCAAGTCTACTTCGAAATCGAATCCCATTATATTCAGTTGGTATTGCGTTAGGGGCGGTTTTCACGACTTAATGTCCCTCTTTATTCCGCTTAATTGGCTAGCTTTTTGAAATTCTCGCTTGTTCTGTAAAGATGTCGATGTTGCTCGCATTAAATTCAGCTTTAAGACTTACTAGAAGCTTGGAAAGGTCGATCAACTCCCACTCTTCTACCTTCCAATGCTTGTCTGCCGTTTCTGAAAAGTGAAGACCTATAAGAAGATGTCTTGCGTCACTTTTGATCTTTTTTCCAGAAGTGTAATAAAATGTTCTAAAACTAGTTAGCTTCTGTTTGCTTGATATTTTTACCTCTAAATACGATACTCGATTATGCTTGTCTGTTAGCTCAATATCTGGATATCCTGATTCACCTAAAATTCTTGCTTTGATTCCGGTTTTGTGCATTTGCTCGACGAGTATCTCTTCAATATGTCTGCTAACATCGTTGATTCTCGTTGCAGTGAAGCGTGTGCCGGTTTTGTTACTGAAGGCAATAAAATGCCTGAAAGACGCTGAAAGATCCTCAATTAATTCTTTGTCTTCGGGCAATTTTAGATCTACGGGATACAACTTGAATTCTGATGTGGCTTCAACGAGATCTCCGAAGCTGACATCTTTTAGATCTTTGGTGAGTCCTACTACCGTGCGAATTGCGTCTTTTGCATTCACGTGAGAGTCTCCCCCTAAGCCAATCTTTTTTGACTTAGCTTTTCATTAGCTATTTCTACATATGAAGGATCGATCTCAAAGCCGACGAATGTAACTCCTAATTTGAGACAAGCTAAAGCTGTGGTTCCAATGCCCATAAACGGGTCTAACACGACAGTCTTTTCGTTATATCCGTGCAATTTAATGCATGATTCGGGGAGTTGCTGAGGAAAAACCGTCGGGTGTGGTCGTGACTCTTGAATCGTTTTGTATGGAATGAACCACACGTTGCCCCGTTCCCTCAAATCTTTATCTACAGATTTCCAACGCCCGACGTTCGATTTGTCTTGATAAGGCACACCAATAGACAGCTTATCTATTTCCACATCACCAAACTTTGTGAAATGAAAAATGAATTCATGACCTCCGCTGAGATACTTACGGCTATTAATAGGTTGATAGTGTCCGACAGCGATAGTAGTCTTCGTATGCGCATAATCGCCCATATCCTCTTTGGGAATCGCTATTGATTTAATCCAATGGATCTGATTTTGGAGAGTAAAATGCCTTCTGAATCTGTTTGCAACGTCTATCGCAATCCACGGATCGGTGAATTTTCCGCCGACGTTGAGAAAGAACGACCCATCATCCTTCAATATTCGATTTGATCCTACTGCGACTTCTTCCATCCAATCTAAGTACTCATCTCGGGGTTTCTCGTCGTGATACGCTTTGTATTTTTTTCCAATGTTGTATGGCGGGGACGTCACAACCACATCTATCGATTTCTCGTCGATAGTTTTCATCCCGTCAATACAATCTAAAGCGTAAATCTTGTTTAGTTCAAGCGATCTTTTCACTGACGCCATCTTGAACCTAAGACTCTTCTTATGAACTTAGGTCTTTTGTTCATTTATGTACGTCACAAATCCAAGCCTACAAACGTCATTGATCGAAAAAAGAAATAAAGAGGGGGGAGATGAAAAATAAGGTATAAAGAACCTGTTTCTAATTTTGTTAATCAACAAGTACAGCTATGTTATAGTAACTATTGAATTGAGTTGCGAAGCTTGATAAGTACTATCGCCTGAAAATGTCAGTGTGATGGCATGTGTGCCTTGACTCAAGCCGCTTGTGTCGAGGAACGCTGTATGAAAACAGTCACTGGAACCCTCCGAAGATATTGTTCCAATTGTCGCAGTGACCGCTCCGTGGCCACAAATAGTGATCCCTGACGCAAGTACATTGATGAACAAAGTGCCGCCCTTCGCCACAGTTGGATCGCTGGCGAATTGTATCGTGGTAGTTATCTTCCCTGAAGGTGTGGGCGTCGCCGCAGTTGGCGATGCGCTTGGCGTAGTTGTTGCCGTTACTGACTTTGACGGTATTGATATGAGTGCGGGAATTGACTGATTAGATGACCCAGAACTTACTCCAGAACCTAATGACAGCAACTTTGCGCTTTGGATGGCAATAATATTATCATATTGCATCAGCAAAGTCGCTTTATACGTAAGGTCGAAAATAGAACCCTCTATTTTGATATATTCCGCATAGACGCTCGGAACGTGCCCCGTCACGTTTTTAAGGGTTGGAGCATCGGATGTTTTAAAGCTCGTGCTTATCAGACTATAGTTGGACTTGTCAAAAGCGTTCAGATAGTTTGTCGCATCTTGATTAGATTGGAAATTGATAAGCGTAGTATTGCCTGAAACCGAACTGTTGTCGGTACGATTTTTCACAGTCTCCAATATCGTAACGCTCGAATCATTGTTCCACGTGACTAGCCACGCCAAGATTTCTTTTGTCTTGTTGCCGTATTCAGCTTGCTTGGTGACGTTTACATATTTCTCCAGCGTTGCGTCGTGGGCTTGCGCTGAGGGGCTTGTTGCCGTGTTAGTAGTGTTATTGGTGCAACCAGCTACTGACAAAGAGGCGACCACAAGCAATAAAACAATTATCGCAGTTATCGGTTTCAATTGCATACGCTTATGCAAGTGGCTAAAAGTGACTTAACTCTACCTATTTCACGCTGCAAATCAAACAGTATTGCTTAATGTCTGAAAATATCCCCTATATACACTAAGGAAATCGAAAAAAGAAATAATTAGCTAAGAGATAAAGAAAATCAGAGGACTTTTGCTTTTTTTGAGATGATTCCACTTCGCAACTGCTTGATAGGCTGAATAGATCACATACTTTAAGTTGCCAAAGTCTCATTTCATCGACATTGGTATGCTCGACAAGGAAAAGGCGCGACTAAATGACGTATTGAACAACGAATCAGGTGACGCCTTAGGATGGGCAGTTACCATCTTCATCGTTGTGCTGATTGTTATCAGCGTTGCCGTCGCCATTCTCGATACGCTCGAAGAACTTCCCGCAGAAGTTAAAACGGCTTTCTATTTGATCGAAGTGGTTACCCTCCTCATTTTCACCGTTGAGTACGGATTGCGCTTGTGGTCGTGCACTGCTGACAAGGAGTTCCACGATCCTCTTAAGGGGCGACTCCTCTACCTTATTACGCCGTTTGCCCTCATCGACTTTGTCGCCATTTTTCCGACGTATGTCACCTTATTCGCCGGCGCCACAGCAATCGACCTCCTCTTTTTGCGTAGTATTCGGCTCTTACGCGTATTTCGTGTCTTCAAGCTGGGGCGGTACAACGACGCTTTCACAATGGTAAAAAAGGTCTTGTACACAAAAAAGGGCGAATTGTTCGTCGTTGCCTTTACTGGTATTATCGTAATCATCATCTCTGCGAGTCTTATGTACTTGGCCGAGTCGCATACTAACAGCGCCTTCGACAGTATTCCTGAGGCCATGTGGTGGTCGATTGAGACATTGACGACAGTCGGCTACGGCGACGTGTTACCCATTACGCCGCTGGGGAAACTCCTTGCTTCGGTCATTTCCGTTGCCGGGATAGCGTTCATCGCTCTTCCTGCGGGAATACTTGGCGCAGGCTTCCTTGAAGAGTTTCAAAACAAACGCAACAAAAAGCAGAAAACAATGCCAACCACGGCGAGCGTAAGTGTGAGCGTAAGTGTCGCAGCTGAGATTCGAGAGTTTGTACGCTTACGAGAAGATGGACATATAACGGAAGACGAGTTTAAAGAGCAAAAGGCCAAGTTGCTTAAAAGATCATAAGCGTGATGAGCGGCAATCAACAACAAACTGGCTAGAACGGCGTTTTTTCGTACAACTCTTTTATATCCCGATCATTGAACTGCAGATATACCGCCGTCACGTTTAAACTCGAATGCCCTAACACCTGCTGCAACCGCCTGATGTCCCATCCGTTTCGCACACAGTGAATCGCATATGAATGTCGGAAGGTATGTGGATGGACGTCTTTTCCGATGACCGAACCATAGCGCTTGACCATGTTTCGCACTTGTCGTTGTTTGAGGGCAAAAATTGGCTGATCATCGGGGAGTTTTTGTGCAGAAACGTATTCGGAGAGCATTTTGATCGTCTCTGCGTCTAAATGAACCCTCCGCTGCTTCCCTCCTTTCGCCTTTGTCACTCGAAGCACTTACTCAAAAGAACCATGGATGTAGACGAACTGAAAAAGTTGCTGGCGGATAAAACTGCAAAGAGGGATGAGCTTCCAGACGTGGAGTTTAAGGAGTCTGCGGACCG
>Ga0209540_10000687_pt1 | contig 29171 bp, 26 predicted proteins | sample BarGraIncu01121A_FD_184501 | JGI IMG/M metagenome (GOLD analysis project Ga0209540, IMG submission 184501) | Arctic peat soil microbial communities from Barrow, Alaska - Barrow Graham LP Incubations 011-21A (SPAdes) (version 2) | ecosystem: Environmental > Terrestrial > Soil > Wetlands > Peat... | reverse complement strand
TCATGGTCCCGATCAGGCCGATCACGCCGACGGCGGCCAGGATCACCGCCATGATCACGAGGAAGGTCACCAGGATCCCAAGCTGGCTGGCGAACGCGTCGGACATGCGCGCCTGTCCCTGGACGCCGCTCACCAGGAGCCCGAGCTCCGTGAACCTGCGCTCGAGACGATCGCCGGTCGCGTCCTGATCGGCCATCGCGTGCGACGAGGTCCGGACCATCAGCCGCGTGATCGAACCCGACAGCGACAGACGGCTGTCGAGGTAGTCGACGTCCGCGAAGAAGACCGAACCCATCATCTGGCCGCGGGCGATACCCACGATCTTGAACACGCAGTCGACCCCGCGCACTTTGAGCGACACCGAGTCGCCCAAAGCGAGATGCTCGTCCTTGACGACGTCGGTGTTGACCACGACACCGCCACGCTCGCCCGGCTCGAGCCAGCGGCCCTCGGTAATCTGAGGCGTGATGAACGTGGTGGCCGGCGGCAATCCGATCACCGACAGCGCGTCGTTCTCAGTCCCGTCGCCACGGTGCAGCGAGGCCGACGCGACGATCCAACCCTCCGACCCCGTGACGCCGCTCACCTTGACGGCCTCGCGCTCCGCCAGCCGCGCGTTGACCGGCTGGGCGAAGGTGATCTGCGAGTCGTAGCGCCACCACGACGACATGTCCGAGACGGTGGCGAGGATGGAGGCTCGGACACTGCCCACGCTCATGACCACCGCGGACGCGAGCACGAGCGTTGCGAGCGTCATCGCCAGACGGCCCTTGCGGAGGAACGTATTGCGCAGGGCCAACGCGACTGGGCGCGGAAGCCCGCGGATACGGCCGAGCAGGCGGTCGAGAGGTCCGTGGCCGAAGTTGCTGCCGCTCATGCCCGTCGCGTTGAGCGCCTTCACGACCGACATGCGCGTGCCTGCGTGGACCGGCACGTAGGCAGCCGCTATCGGCACGACGAACCCGACCGCGATAGCCAGCTCGATCGCGTACAGCGGCGGAGTGGTGGAGCCGGGCCCGAAGTTGAGCAGGCCGCCGGCGAACACCGAGAACCACGACGCCATGTAGGCGCCCACCGGCAGCCCGATCATCAACGCGAGCGCGCCGTAGATCGCCACGAGCACCAGGTACATGCGCGTGATCTGCCACGACGTGCCGCCGACCGCCTTCATGATCCCGAGCTGCCGCACCTGCTGGGTGAGCAGGGCAGTCACCGTGTTGACGACGAGGAATCCGGACAGCACGAGCGCGAGCACCCCGAGCGCGAGCAGCAACACCGAGACCGCCTTGAAGATGTCCCCAAGGCGGTGGCTCCCGACCTCCGGGACATAGGTCCCGAGGACCTGCACACCCGTCGGCTGCACCACATCGTCGCGGATCTTCGAGATGATGCGCGTCGCCCCGGCCCGATCGAGCCCCGTCGTGTCCAGCGCGACGAGCAGCTGGCCCATGTCCTTCGGCGCACCCAGGTCGCCCATCGTCTCCGCGGACACGTAGCCGCGGATGTGGCCGACGAACATCGCGGGGAACGAGTTGATGTCGTGCGCGAAGCCCACCACGCGCAGCAGCTTCTTGCCGCCGTCCGCGGTGTCGACGGTGATGAGGTCGCCGGCCAGGAGCCCGACGATCTGCTTATCCGACGTCTCGAGGACCACTTCCCCGCGGGGAGGAGGCCACAGGGTCCCCGACTCGGGGAAGACCAGCTCGAGCCGGGAGGTCGCCCAATCCTCGGACGCGGACAGCTCGATGGCCTTGGCGCGCTCGGCCTGAGTGACCTCGGCCGGCGGCTCCACCACGGCGGACACGTCGCCGGGCCGGTAGCGCAGCGCGACGACGCGGCGTCCATCGGCGTCGCGCACGCCCGGGAACCTGCGCACGCGCTCGATCATCGAGCGGTCGAACCCGGAGGTGTAGAGCACGGCCGTCGACGGGTTCGACTTGGGGAAGTTGTCGCCGAACGTCTCGAGCAGGATGCCGCGTCCGCCCATCACGACGAGGATCGCGAAGATCCCCACCGCGATCGAGAGGACGACGAGAAGCGTCCTCAGCTTGTGCGTCAGCAGGTCGCGTGCGACCTTGCGCCAGCGCGGATCGAGTCCGGCGGCCACCTACTTCTCCCGGCGTATGTCGTCGACGATCTCGCCGTCGCGCACGTGCAGCGCGCGTGCGACGCGCGCTGCGATGTCGTTGTCGTGGGTGACCATCACGATCGTCTTGCCGTCCGCGACGAGCCTCTCGAACAGCACGAAGACCGACTCCGCCGTGACGGAGTCGAGGTTGCCGGTCGGCTCGTCGGCCGCAAGGATCGGCGGGTCGTTGGCGAGCGCCCGGGCGATCGCGACGCGCTGCTGCTGGCCGCCCGAGAGTGCCGAGGGCAGCTTGTGGGCCTGGTCGGCCATCTCGACCTGCTCCAGCAGGGCCATCGCGTACGCCTCGCGTTCGCGCGTGAGGTGCACGTTGCAGAAGTCCATCGGGAGCATCACGTTCTCGATCACCGTGAGCGTCGGCAGCAGCTGGAAGAACTGGAACACGACGCCGATCGTGCGGCCGCGCCACACGGCGAGCTTGTTCTCGGAGAGGGCGTGGACAGGGGTTCCGGAGATCGACACCTCGCCGGACGTGGGCCGGTCGATGCCGGTGATCATGTTGATGAGCGTGGTCTTGCCCGAGCCGGACTTACCGATGAGCCCGACGAACTCCCCGGGCTGCACGGTGAGATCCACGCCCTTGAGCGCGGTGAACGGGACCTCTCCGGTGTCGTAGGTCTTGACCAGCGACGAGAGCCGGATGAGGGCGTCGCCGGTGTCTGTTGCCGAAGCCGTCACGTGTACTCCGATTCCGGAATGGGTGCGTTGGAGGGGCGCGGTGATTGTGCCCGTCTCGTCAGGATAGGGCACCGCGACGGGCGACGGCGCACGGTATCCTTGTCCGATTGGCAACGCCGACCCGGGAGCCCCATGAAAGACCGCCGCCTGCTCATCATCTTCTCGATCGTGCTCGTCGACATGATCAGCTTCGCGCTCGTGCTGCCGCTGCTCCCGGGATACGCGGCGCGCTTCGGTGCGAGCCTGTTCGTCACCGGGCTGATCTACTCTTCCTACCCGCTGACGCAGATCATCTCGACACCGATCCTCGCGCGCCTCTCCGACAGGTTCGGCCGCAAGCCGATCCTGATGCTCAGCATCGCCGGCACGGTCACGGCGCTGCTGGTCCTCGGCTTCGCCAACGCGCTGTGGATGCTGTTCGCGAGCCGGCTGCTCGACGGGATCACCGGCGGTAACATCTCGGTCGCGCAGGCGTACATCTCCGACATCACGAGCGACGAGGACCGCGGCAAGGCGTTCGGGCTCATCGGCGCGGCGTTCGGACTCGGCTTCATCATCGGGCCCGTCACCGGCGGCATGCTCTCCACCTACGGCCTGCATGTCCCGCCGCTGTTCGCCGCCGGCCTCGCTGCGATGAACCTGCTGCTGGTGACCTTCCTCCTGCGCGAATCACTGTCGCGGGAGCGACGAGCGGAGATCGCATCGGCGCCGGCGCATGGGTTCAACATCCACCAGCTCGCATCCGCACTGCGGATGCCCAGGGTGGGGCCCCTGATGTGGGTGCGGATCGTCATCGGCTTCACGTTCGCCGTGTTCGAGGGTGGATTCGCGCTCTGGGCCGCGATGGCGCTGGGGCTCGACGCCCGTGGCATCGGGTTCGTGCTCGCCTACGTGGGCGTCATCTCCGTGATCATCCAGATGGGGCTGATCGGGCCTCTGACGAAGCGTTTCAGGGACCCGCACCTGATCGTGGGCGCCACCGCGCTCGCCGGCGCGATGCTCGCGCTGTGGGGCCTGTCGCCCAACATCATCACGCTCGTGGCGTTGATGCCGTTCCTGTCGCTGGGAATGGCGGTGGCGAACACGATCGTCGGGAGCGCGCTCACGAAGGCGGTGTACTCCGAGGAAGTCGCCGGCGTCATCGGCCTCTCCACCGCGGTGGGCTCTCTGACGCGCATCCCGGCGCCGGCGGTAGCAGGCGCGCTGCTCTCGGTCGGCGCCTGGGCGCCAGGCGTGCTCGCAGGCGTGCTGACGGTATCGGTCGTGCCGTTCGCCTACGTGCGGCTCATCAAGCGACCGGATGCGCCGCTGCCGCCGCGGGAGCCGCAGGCGACCTGACGCGCTACTGAGACTGCTGCCAGAGAATCAGACGTCCGCTCGGACGGTGTCGCGCCACGGTGGTCCACCCGTCGTAGTTGAGCGGCCGGTCGTTGTGGAACGCGTATGCGAGACCGATGTTGCCCCCGAGATAGCTCCTGAGCCTGCCCAGGGCCGTATCGATCCGCTTCGAACGGTCCAGTTCCCGCAGCGGCCCGTCGTCCCCGCCGGCCGCCGACTGGACCGCCGACTGGACCGCCGACGACAGCGCATCCGTCGCGTCGTCCAAGATGAACATGTTCGCCGTGAGCCCGTCGTAGAGCCCATCCGCGAAGAGGATGTTCGGGATGCGCGGGATCGCGAGCAGTTCGTCCGTCTGCTCGGCGCGCGGTCCTCGGGTGTCAGTCGGCAGGCGTATCATTGTTTTGACGGCTCGATGACGAGAAGGTGAGTTGACGTGACCATCGATGAACTCAAGCGCGAAGCGCTTCAGATGGAACCCACAAAGCGGGCGAGCCTCGCGCGCGATCTTCTCGTGAGCTTGGACGGTCTCTCCGAGACCGAGATCGAGCGCCTCTGGTTTGACGAGGCCGTCCGGCGGGACCAGGAGATGGCGTCGGGCGAGGTGAAGGCCATCCCGATGGACGAGGTCTTCGCAGAGCTGCGGGCCACTCGCGCGTGAGCACATTTGCGGGGTTTCATCCGGCGGCTCGGCTCGAAATGCGTGATGCGGCCGACTTCTACGACTTGGAACGCGCGGGGCTTGGCGCTGAGTTCTTGGATGAAGTCGAGCGGGCGGTCCCGCAGGTGCTCGAGTACCCGAAAGCGTCGCCGGTCGTCCTCGATGCGACTCGCACGCATGCCATATCTCGGTTCCCCTATTCGGTCCATGTACTCGGTGCGTGATGGCGGCGTGTTTGTCTCCGCGGTGGCGCATCACAGCCGTCGGCCCTTCTACTGGCGAGATCGCGCCTGAGTCTTCGTGAGGGCGACGGCCACTCCCTCTTCGCCAACCGCGCCGCTGGGAAGGTGCCCGCCATCCCGCGACACCGCGAGATCAACGACACGCTCGCGCACAAGATCTGTCGCGACCTCGATGTCGTTGAGCCGTAGTCCCACTTCCGCTACACCCGCAGCGTCAGCTCCCCGTCGTCGCCGATATCGACCGTGACCGTCGAGCCCTCGCCCACCGTCCCATCGATCATCGCCTTCGCCACGCGGTCCACGACCTCGCGCTGGATCGCGCGCTTGAGAGGCCTTGCGCCGAACTGCGGGTCGAAACCGTCGAGCCCGATGCGCTCAAGCGCCGCGGGGGTGAGCACGAGGGTGATCTTCCGCTCCGCGAGCCGCAAACGCACGACCTCGAGTTGCAGGTCGACGATCTTCTCGATCTGCTCCAAGGTCAGCTGGTGGAACGTGACGATATCGTCGATGCGGTTGAGGAACTCCGGCCGGAAGGTCGCGCGCAGCGCCTCCTCCGCGAGCTTGGCCGCCTCGGACTCGCTGCCCTGCTCCACGAACTGCTGGAACTGCGAGCCGACGTTGCTGGTCATGATGACGATCACGTTGCGGAAGTTCACGACGCGACCCTGGCCGTCGGTCAGCCGGCCGTCGTCGAGCACCTGAAGCAGGATGTTGAACACGTCGGGATGCGCCTTCTCGATCTCGTCGAGCAGGACCACCGAGTACGGGCGCCGGCGGACGGCCTCCGTCAGCTGCCCGCCCTCCTCGTAGCCGACGAAGCCCGGAGGCGCACCGATGAGGCGCTGCACGCTGAACTTCTCCATGTACTCGGACATGTCGATGCGGACCAGCGCACGCTCGTCGTCGAAGAGGTACTCCGCGAGCGCCTTGGCCAGCTCGGTCTTCCCGACGCCGGTCGGTCCCATGAAGATGAACGTCCCGATCGGGCGGTCCGGATCCGAGAGTCCCGCACGGCTGCGCCGGACCGCGCCGGCCACCGCAGCTACGGCCTCGTCCTGGCCCACCACGCGCTTGTGGAGCAGCTCCTCGAGATGCGCCAGCTTGGCCAGCTCACCCTCCATCAGCCGCGACAGCGGGATGCCGGTCCACGAGGAGACGACCTCGGCGATGTCCTGGTCGTCGACCTCCTCCTTGAGCATCGGGGTGCCGGCCTGGAGCTCCTTGAGCCGAGCGTCGGCCTCCGCGATGCGCTTCTCTATCTCGGGGATGCGCGCGTAGCGGATCTCGGCGGCACGCTGGAGGTCGCCCGCTCGTTCGGCGCGCTCCTCGTCGGCCTTCGCCGCGTCCAGCTCCGCCTTCGCGATACGGACGCCGCCGATGACCTCCTTCTCGCTCGTCCAGCGTGCCTTGAGCCCCGAGAGCTGCTCGGAGAGCGCGGCCATGTCGGCCTGCAGCGTCTCGAGGCGCTCGGCGGACGCGGCGTCGGTCTCCTTGGCGAGCGCGGCTTCCTCGATCTGCAGCTGGCGCAACTGTCGGTCGGCCACGTCGACCTCGGTGGGCATCGAGTCGATCTCGATGCGGAGGCGGCTCGCCGCTTCGTCGACGAGGTCGATCGCCTTGTCGGGAAGGAAGCGGTCGGCGATGTAGCGATGCGAGAGCGTCGCAGCCGCCACCAGGGCGCCGTCCGTGATCCTGACGCCGTGATGGACCTCGTACTTCTCCTTGATGCCGCGCAGGATCGCGATGGTGTCCTCGACGCTCGGCTCGCCGACGTAGACCGGCTGGAACCGACGCTCGAGCGCCGCATCCTTCTCGATGTGCTCGCGGTACTCGTCGAGCGTGGTGGCTCCCACGGCGCGCAGCTCGCCGCGCGCGAGCGCGGGCTTGAGCATGTTGGACGCGTCGATCGCGCCCTCGGCGGCGCCCGCGCCGACGATCGTGTGCAGCTCGTCGATGAACAGGATGAGCTTTCCTTCGGCCTGCTCGATCTCGCGCAGGACGGCCTTGAGCCGGTCCTCGAACTCGCCGCGGTACTTGGAGCCTGCGACCATGGCCGCGAGGTCCAGCGCGACGACCTCCTTGTCCGCGAGCGAGGACGGAATGTCGCCGCTCACGATACGCAGCGCGAGTCCCTCCACGATGGCGGTCTTGCCCACGCCCGGCTCACCGATGAGCACCGGGTTGTTCTTCGTGCGGCGTGACAGCACCTGGATGACGCGCCGTATCTCAGCGTCGCGCCCGATCACCGGGTCGAGCTTGCCGTCGCTCGCGGCCTGGGTGAGGTTCCGGCTGAACCGCTCGAGCGACTGGAACTGCGACTCGGGATTCTCGTTGGTCACGCGGGTGCCGCCCCGCAACTCGTCAAGGGCGGTCCCGAGGCGCGCGGGCGTCACGCCCGCGCGCGCGAGCGCCCTGCCCGCGTCGCCGGAGTCCTCGGCCATGCCGATCAGCAGGTGCTCCGTCGAGACGTAGGTGTCCTTGCGCGCCCCGGCGGCCTTGAACGCCTGCTCCATGACCGTGTTGAGCCGCGGGCCGACGCCGGCCTGCAAGCCGGCTCCGCTCACCTTCGGCAAGCGGGCGATCGCCTCGCCGACCTCGGCGCCGATGACGTCGGGATCGGCGCCCACCTTCTGGACGACGGGCCGTACGATGCCCTCGGCCTGGTCGAGCAGCGCCTTGAGCAGATGCTCGGGTTCGATCGTCTGCTGCCCGGCGTCGGCGGCGATGCCGTAGGCGGCCTGAAGCGCCTCCTGGGCCTTCACGGTGAGTCGGTCGAGTCGCATGGGGATCACGTCCTTGAGTGTCTGGACGCGGAGATGCCGCACGCATGCGGCGGTCGCCGCGTGGGTCGTCTAGGGGTGGTAGCGCCGCTGCAGGCCGCCGCGCGGGATGAGCACCAGCTCGGTCCGCACGACGGACGCGCGCGCGGCCTCGTACTCGGCGGAGCGCCTCCTGACGGCCTCCAACACCAGACGCAGCTGTTCGTTCTCCGCGATCAGACGCTCGCGCTCGTCCTCGAGTTCCAGGATGCGGACCACGCCGGAGAGGTTGATGCCCTCGTCCTGGGTGAGCTGCTGGATGAGGCGCAGCCGCTCGATGTCGGCGTCGGAGTAGACGCGGGTGTTACCGGCGGTGCGCTGGGGCGACACGAGGCTGCGACGCTCGTAGATGCGCAGCGTCTGCGGGTGGACGCCCGCCAGCTCGGCCGCGACGCTGATCATGTAGAGCGGACGGTCGCTGTCCGCGAAGAGGTTCCTTCGTCTGCGTGGCATCGCTTGTGTCGCGCCTCCTAGTCGTTCGAGAAGTGCGGGCGCAGGTCGTCCTTCGCGCCGCGCGATGACGCGAAGCGCTTCAAGAGGTCCTTCTGCTCGGAGTTGAGATCCGAGGGCACGACGACGCTCACCCGCACACGGAGGTCGCCCTTGCCGCTGCCCTTGAGCTTGGGCGCGCCCTTGCCCGGCAACTTGTAGACCTTGCCGTCCTGCGTGCCGGCCGCGATCTTGAGCTTCACCCGCCCGTCGGGCGTCGGTACCTCCAGTTGCGCCCCGAGCGCGGCCTCCGTGATCGAGATCGGGAGCTCCAGGATCACGTCCGCCTTGTCGCGCGAGAAGTACGGGTGCGGCTTGATGCGCGTCACCACGTAGAGGTCACCGGAGGGGCCACCGCCGACACCGGGCTCGCCCTTGCCCTTGAAGCGGATCTTGCCTCCGTCGGTCACACCGGCCGGGATCTGCACGGTGACAGGCTTGATCTTGACGACGCGGCCCTTGCCTCGGCAGGTCATGCACGGGTTCTCGATGATGCTGCCCGAGCCGCCGCACCGCGGGCACGTGCGCGACACGGAGAACATCCCCTGTCCCTGCGCGGTGTGGCCGGAGCCGTGGCAGACAGGGCAGGTGACCGGCCCGGTGCCGGGAGCGGCTCCCGAACCGTGACACGTCGGGCACTGCTCCGTGCGCTGGACGTCCACCTTCGCAGAGACGCCCGTGATCGCCTCGTCGAAAGTGACCGAGACCTCGTAGTTCAGGTCGCGTCCGCGCTGCGCGGCCGGGCGGCGCGATCCGCCCATCCCGCCGCCTCCGCCGGAGAACATGCTTCCGAAGATGCTCCCCAGGTCGCCGAGATCGACGTTGGCGTAGGTCTGGCCACCGGGCATGCCGCCCGGCCAGCCGGCTCCCCCACCAGGGAAGGGGCCGGAGCCGCCCGCCCCGGGCGGGACGTTGCCGCCGAAGTAGGCGCCGTACTGGTCGTACTGCGTGCGCTTCTCGGGGTCGGAGAGCACCTCGTAGGCCTCGCCGATCTCCTTGAACTTCTCCTCTTTGCCGCCGGCGTCCGGGTGGTGCCTGCGCGCGAGCCTGCGGTAGGCCTTCTTGATCTCGTCGGCCGTGGCGGACTTCGGCACCCCGAGGGTCTCGTAGTAGTCCTTGGCTGCCATGGCGGCGGGTCCCGACGCCTAGGCCGTGACCGTGGGGCCGCCGGTGCTGACCACGACGGTGGCCGGACGCAGCACGCGACCTCCGAGGACGTAGCCCTTCTGGTAGACCTCAACGACCGTGTGCTCCGGCAGCTCCGGGTCGGGGCGTTCCGAGACGGCCTGGTGCAGGTGCGGGTCGAACGCGTCGCCGAACGGGTCGATGACGGTCACGCCCTCGTTGGCGAACACGCCGAGGATCCGGCTGCGGACCATCTCGACGCCGGTGAGCAGATGCTCCAGCTCACTGCCCGAGGCCGCGCTCGCGACGGTATGGTCGATCGCGCGGTCGAGGTCGTCGACGACCGGGAACAGGGCCTCGACCAGCCTCTCGCTCGCGCGGACGCGCATCTCGACCGAGTCGCGCTCCTGGCGCCTCTTGTAGTTCTCGAACTCGGCCTGCCAGCGCTGGGCGGTCGCAAGGTTGCGATCCGCCTCAGCGCGAGCGGCTTCGACTTCCGCGGACGCGGTCAGCCCGGCCTCGAGTTGCGCGCCGAGGTCCGTCTCCAGCTCGGGATCGAGCCGGCGCGAGGCCTCGGACGCGCGCCCATCCTCGTCATGCGTGTGATGTGGCTTGCGGGGGACCATCGCTTACTTCTTGTCTTCGTCGACGACCTCGTAGTCGGCCACTTCTTCGTCCTCGGCGGGCTCGGCCGGCGCATCGCCGGTCTCACCCTCGGCCTCGCCGGACTCGGTCTGCGCGTCGGCGTAGACGATCTCGGCCAGCTTGTAGGACGCCGCCTGCAGCTTTTCGGTCGCGGCCTTGATCGCGTCGGTGTCGTCGCCCTGGAGGGCTTCCTTCACCGCGGTGATCTCGGACTCGACGTCGGTCTTGGTCTCCGCCGGGACCTTGTCGCCCAGGTCCTTGACGGTCTTCTCGGTGGCGTAGACCAGCGTGTCGGCGACGTTGCGCGCCTCGGCGGCCTCCTTCACCTTGCGGTCGTCGTCGGCGTGAGCCTCGGCGTCCTTGACCATCTTCTCGACCTCGTCGTCGGACAGCGCCGTCGACCCTGAGATCGTGATCTTCTGCTCCTGCCCGGTGCCGCGGTCCTTTGCGGCCACGTTGACGATGCCGTTGGCGTCGATGTCGAACGTGACCTCGACCTGCGGCACGCCGCGCGGGGCCGACGGGATGTTGGCCAGCGTGAACTTGCCGAGCGTCTTGTTGGCAGAGGCCATCTCGCGCTCGCCCTGCAGAACGTGGATCTCCACGGAGGTCTGACCGTCGGCCGCCGTCGTGTAGGTCTCGGTCTTGCGGGTCGGAATCGTGGTGTTACGGTCGATCATCTTGGTCATCACACCGCCGAGCGTCTCCACACCCAGCGAGAGCGGGGTGACGTCGAGCAGCAGGATGCCCTTGACGTCGCCGGCGAGCACGCCGCCCTGGATGGCCGCACCCAGCGCGACGACCTCGTCCGGGTTGACGCCCATGTGCGGGTCCTTGCCGGTCAGGGACTTCACGAGCTCCTGGACGGCGGGCATGCGGGTCGAACCGCCGACGAGGATGACCTCGTCGAGGTCGCCCATCTTCATGCCGGCGTCCTTCATGGCCGCTTCGACCGGCTTCTTGCAGCGGTCGAGAAGGTCGGCGGTGATCTTAAGGAAGTCAGCGCGGGTCAGGTCGTAGGAGAGGTGCTTCGGGCCGGACGCATCCGCGGTGATGAACGGAAGCTCGATCTTGACCGTCTGGGCGCCGGAGAGCTCCATCTTGGCCTGCTCGGCCTTCTCCTTGAGACGCTGCAGGGCCATCTTGTCGACGCGGAGGTCGATGCCGTGATCGGCCTTGAACTTATCGGCCAGCCAGTCGATGACCTTCTGGTCCCAGTCGTCGCCGCCGAGGTGGTTGTCGCCGTTCGTGGACTTGACCTCGTAGACGCCGTCGCCCAGCTCGAGGATCGAGACGTCGAAGGTGCCGCCGCCCAGGTCGAAGACCAGTACGGTCTGCTCCTTGGCGCCCTTGTCGAGGCCGTACGCCAGCGCGGCCGCGGTCGGCTCGTTGATGATGCGCAGGACCTCGAGGCCGGCAATCTTGCCGGCGTCCTTGGTGGCCTGGCGCTGCATGTCGTTGAAGTAGGCCGGGATAGTGATGACGGCCTGCGTGATCGTCTCGCCGAGGTACTTCTCGGCGTCGGCCTTGAGCTTCTGCAGGATCATCGCGGAGATCTCCTCGGGCGTGAAATCCTTGCCCTCGATCTCGACGGAAGCGCGACCGTCCTTGCCCTTGACTACCTGATAGGCAACCGTCTTGCGCTCCGAGGAGGTCTCCTCGAACTTGCGCCCGATGAAGCGCTTGATCGACTTGACGGTGTTCTCGGGGTTGGTGATCGCCTGGTTCTTGGCGGACTTGCCCACGATACGCTCGCCGTCCTTGCGGAACGCGACGACCGAAGGCGTGGTGCGATCGCCCTCGGAGTTGATGATGATGACGGGCTCCCCGCCCTCGAGCACGGACATAGCCGAGTTCGTGGTGCCGAGGTCGATGCCGAGTACCTTAGCCATGGGTGGAACTCCTTCCGATAACGGTCGTGAAAGCGCGGCGCTGCGCGCTTCACGCATGGTACAAATCTAAGTGCCGCGTTGTCAAGTTATGTTCGCGTCACCACGACATGGTACCCACGGTCGGGGGATGCGAAACCGATCGCCGGCCCGCACAGCACGGAGCCTCTTTACACCCGCCTCCCCAGTGGGTAATGTACGCGCGACCGCTCCTTGGTCTTCGCCGATACGAAAGGGACCCGACATGCCCCGACCCATCATCGATGAGGAAGAATGCTCCGGTTGCGGCGTCTGTGTCGACGCGTGCCCGGAAGGCGTGATCGAGCTGGTCGGGGACGTGGCGGAACCCGTCAACGATGACAACTGCACCGGGTGCGAGTCGTGCCTGGAAGAGTGCCCGATGGGCGCGATCACGGAGATTGAAGAGGACTAGGTCCTTCGCCTCATCCGCGCCTGAATGCGATCTTCCGTGAAGCGCCCCTAGGGGCGCTTCGTTTGCGTCGTGTGGCCCGCGGCGGCGGCCACCGCCCTGATGGCCGCCCAGGAACGCGCCTTGAGCTTCGGGTCCGGCAGCGACGCGGCGAAGTCACCGACGCTGCCAAGCACGCGGCCGACAGAACGCACGGGCCTTCCCGGGTCGAGCCGCTCGACACCGAACGCCGAGGCGAGGTCGATCGCGCCCTGCGGATCCACCGCGAGCACCAGAGGCACGTCCACCGCTTCCAGCGCCAGCCGGAGGCGCGCCGGCACCGCCTGCGGACGGGCGCCCTTCGGCCGCGACGCGATGGCGAACGTGGTGCCGCCGTCGAAGCCCAGCGCCGCGAGCGCCTTGTCCAACGCCTCGGCGGCCTCGTCGGGGAGCACGCCGCCCGACACGAGAGCGACCGTCCCGGTCGGATCACCGCTCCAGCCTCCCGCACGCACGCCTGCCAAGGCGTCGGCGTCGGCGAGCTCCGCGAGCGCCTTGGCCTCGTAGAGCGCGAAGGGATCGGTCGAAGCGGCCATCACAGGCTCGTCGAGAACCATCGCCATGTGATCGCCAAGCCTGCCTCGATCGGCTGCCGCGCCTGCCACCCGACGGTCCGGGTGGCCTTGGCCGGGTCGAGGACGCTGTGGAGGATGTCCCCGTCGCGCGCGGGACGGTGCTCGGTGTCCGTCAGCACCCGCGACTGAGCACGCAGATACCCCACGACCTGCTCGACGGAAGTGGCCGCCCCGGTCGAGACGTTGTAGGCCGGGCCGTCGGGCATCGGTCCGGCGAGCGGAGTGTCGAGTTCGAGCGCGTCGAGGATGAAGGCCACGACGTCGCCGACATAGATGAAATCGCGCGTCTGTGACCCATCGCCGAAGACCACCGGCGCCTCGCCCGCGGCGAAACGCGCCGCCATGATGGCCACCACGCCGCCCTCTCCGCGCCAGTCCTGCCGCGGGCCGTAGACGTTGGAGAACCGCATCGAAGCGAAGTCGACGCCGGTCCCCTCGAGCGCCTCGGCCAGCGCGGTCTCGGCGGCGAGCTTGGACGAGCCGTAGGGATTGGCCGGGCGCTTCACAGCGGTCTCGACCAGCGGCAGCGACAACGGGTCGCCGTAGACGGCGGCCGAGGAGGCCGAGAGCATCCTGCGCGCGCGCGCTGCCGCTGCCGCGGCCGCAACGGCGGCGGTACCGCCGACGTTGACCGCACGGTCGCGTTCGGGGTCGGCGATCGAGCGCTGCACGTCCGTCTGGGCGGCGAGGTGGACGACGGCTTCGGGCGCGAAGTCGGCCATGGCGGCCGGCATCCCGGGATCGAGCACGTCGAGGCTGCGGAAGCTCGCCGCAGGGTGCAGGTTGGCGACCGACCCGGTGGACAGGTCGTCGAACACCCCGACCGAGTGCCCGCCCGCAATCAGCGCGTGGACGAGGTTGCTGCCGATGAAGCCGGCACCGCCGGTGACGAGAACGCGCATGGATAGCCCCTTATGAGAGTTGTCAGCGGCCCTTACGGGCCTTCGGACGGCACGGGCTGACCAGCGCCCGCTCGAGCACCTCCCGCATGCCCGACACGGGCACGATCTCGATCTCGTCGCGGACGTGCGGCGGGAGCAGGTCGAGGTCGCGCATGTTGTCCTTCGGGATGAGGACCGTCTTGATGCCCGCCCGGTGTGCAGCCAACAGCTTCTCCTTGAGCCCGCCGATGGGCAGGACGTTGCCGCGCAGCGTGATCTCGCCCGTCATCGCCACGTCGCGACGCACGGCGCACCCCATGAGCGCGGACGCCAGTGCGGTGGCCATCGTGATCCCTGCGGATGGACCGTCTTTGGGGGTCGCGGCGGCGGGCACGTGGATGTGGAGGTCGGTCTTGTCGTTGAAGTCCGGGTCGATCGACCACTCCGCGGCGTGCGCGCGGATGTAGGACACGGCCGCCTGCGCCGATTCGCGCATGACGTCACCCAGCTGTCCGGTGAGGATGAGTTCACCCTTGCCGGCCATCGTCGTCGCCTCGATGAACACGACGTCGCCGCCGGCCTCGGTCCAGACGAGCCCGGTGGCCGTTCCGACCTCGTCGGAGTTCTCCGCGATGCCGAAGCTGAACCGCGGCGGGCCGAGGTAGCGGTGGACGGTCCGCCCGGCCACCCGGGTCTTGCCCTTGTGACCCTCGACCACCTTGCGCGCGACCTGGCGGCATATCGACGCGATCTGGCGCTCGAGCCCACGCACGCCGGCTTCACGGGTATAGCGGCGCACGATCTCGCCGATCGCGTCGTCGGTGATCTCGAGCCTGGACGGCTTCAGCCCGTGCTCCCTGAGCTGCTTGGGCACCAGGTACTGCCGCGCGATGTGCAGCTTCTCGTCCTCCGTGTAGCCCGGGAAGTGGATGACCTCCATGCGGTCCTGCAGCGCCGGCGGGATGGTGTCGAGCAGGTTCGCCGTTGTGATGAACATGATGTCGGACAGGTCGAACGGTGCCTCCAGGTAGTGGTCCTGGAATGCGAAGTTCTGCTCCGGGTCGAGAACCTCGAGCAGCGCCGAGGTCGGGTCGCCGCGGAAGTCCACGCCCACCTTGTCGACCTCGTCCATCATGAAGACGGGGTTGCGGGTACCGGCCGTGTTGATCGACTGGATGATCCGGCCGGGCAGGGCCCCGACGTACGTCCGGCGGTGGCCCCGTATCTCGGCCTCGTCGTGCACGCCACCGAGCGACATCCGGATGAAGCGGCGCCCCAGCGAGCGGGCGATCGACTTGCCGATCGAGGTCTTGCCGACGCCCGGAGGCCCGACGAAGCAGAGGATCGGCCCGCGCTGGGCGTTGGTGAGCTTGTGGACCGCCAGGTACTCGAGGATGCGCTCCTTGACCTTCTCCAGGCCGTAGTGGTCCTCGTCGAGGATGGCCTTGGCCTCGATCAGATCGAGCTTCTCCTCGTCCTCGACCGTCCAGGGAAGTCCCACCAGCCAGTCGAGGTAGGTGCGGATGACCCCGGTCTCGGCGGCTGCTGACGGCATCTTCTCCAGCCTGCCGAGCTCCTTGATCGCCTTCTCCTCGACGGCCTCGGTCATGCCGGCGGCGACGATCTTGGCGCGGTACTCGTCGATCTCGGCCTGGGTCTCGTCGTAGGCGCCGAGCTCCTGCTGGATCGCCTTGAGCTGCTCGCGCAAGAAGTACTCACGCTGCGAGGCACTCATCGACTCCTTCACGCGGTTCTGGATCTTGGAGCCCAGCTCGAGGATCTGAAGCTCCTTGTGGAGGAACAGCGACGCCTTCTCGAGGCGCTCGCCCGGCTCGATCGCCTCGAGCACGATCTGCTTCTCCTCGGACCTGAGGTTGAGGTGGAACGCGACGAAGTCGGCGAGGCGTCCCGGCTCCTCGACCGCACCGGCGGCCATCAGGACCTCCTGCGGGATGGGCTTGCCCAGCTCCGCGGCCTTCTCGAAGTCACCGACGAGCGCGCGCATCAGCGCCTGGGTCTCGAGATCGGCAGAGGCGACCTCCTCGACGACCTCGACACGCACCTGGAGATACGGCTCGGTGGCCACGAACTCGACGATGCGCATGCGGACCACGCCCTCGACGAGCGCCTTCGCGGTGCCGTCGGGCAGCTTCAACTCCTGGAGAACCGTCGCCACGCATCCGACCACGTGGAGGTCCTTCGCCTCGGGGTCCTGCGTGTCGGGTACCAGCTGGGCGACGAGCGCCACGTGATGGTCGCCGCGCATGGCCTCCTCGAGCGCGAGGATCGACTTCTCGCGCCCCACGAAAAGGGGCACGACGAGGTTCGGGAACAACACGAGGTCGCGCAGCGGTATCAGCGGCATGACCTCGGGAACGGGGTCCTTCGTGTCGTCGGTGGTGGACATCTCGAAGCCTCGTTGCTCTCGGCGGGTGCGATACTGTACGTCGGGTCTTCGTTCGACACAGTACCCGTAATCCCCTGCCCTGCCCCACCCGACGGACCGACGAGGAGTGCGAGCGGTGATCGCGAGGCTGCCGAAGTTCGTTCTCATCGCCACCGCAGCGGTCGCGATCGCGGCCTGCGCAACCCTGCCTTCTGTCTTCGCGGCCCCCGCTGCCAAGGGTCCCGTCCGGACGGTCGCCATCATCGCGCCCCGCTGGCTCTACCTCGACGGCGAGTTGGGACTGGGCGTGCGCGTGGCGACACACGCTGCCACCCGGAGGATCACCACCGAGATCGACCTGCTGGACGACGCCGGCATCTCCGTTTGGCACGACGTGCAGTCGCGGACAGGCCTTGGCTCCGTCACCTACGAGTACTCGTTTGCGCGGACCGTGAGCCGCATCGGCATCAGGCCGGGCGTGTTCACACTTCGGGCGCGCGTCACCAGCGCCGGGTCCACGACCGTCGAACGTACCGCACCGATTATCGTGGTCGACCGCTCCATGCATCCCGTGCCCGTGTGCATCGTCGTCAGGGTCGCGGGCACGCCCTCGACCGACGCGACTGCGAGCGCGGACGCGGATGCAGCCGCCCTGCTGTCCGCCACGGATGCGGCCGACCTCGGGCGCCTCGCGGAACTGCGACCCGAACTCCGCCTCACCGTCGCGGTCCCGCCCTTCCTTCTCGACGAATGGGGCGCCACCGGCACCGGGAGCGAGCAGACCTCCACCCCGGGGGCCGTAGCGCTCGACTCGCTTCGCCGGGCCGTATCGGCGGGAACGCCGCTGCTGCGCGGCATGTACGCCGACCCCGACCTGTCAGGCATCGCGACCGCCCCGGCGGACTTGGAGATGCAGGCCGTGCGCGGCGACGCGGCCGTCGACGCCGCCTTCGCGTCCGACGCGCCCGCGCCCTCCATCACCGCCACAGGGTTCGCGGCCCTCTCCGGCCCGTTGCCCGCGAGCGCCGCGGCCGTGATGGCCGGTCGGGGCGTGCGCTACGCCGTGACCGACACATCCAGCGTGTCCCCGTCTCGCGGCGCCGCCGCCGCCGCCGCGGGCGCGTATCTGGTGACCCTGCCGGCCGGACCCGCCTCCGGTCTCACCGCGCTCGCGGTGCTCGTCGCCGACCGCGCGTCCTCCCGGCGGCTGACCGATGCCGCCGCGGCGACCGGACTGGCGACCGACCTGTTCACGCGCGCGGCATCCTCACAGAAGGCGCAGACGGTGGTACTCGTGCTCACGGTCGGCCCCGGTGGGACGCGAACCGCGCAACTCGCCGAGGCGATCGACGCGCTCATCGACGTCCCGTGGGTCCGCCTCGTCGCCGCGCCCGCGGTGGCCGCTTCCCCGGGACTGCCCGCCGCCACGCTGCGCGAGCCGCCGATCGACCCGACGCCTGCGCCCGCCGGCTACTGGGCACAGGTCGCCTCGACCCGCGCGCGGGTCGCCGGGCTGCTGGCGGCAGCCGGTCAGACCGACGCGGACGTCCGCAAGGCCCTCGGTGCGCTGCTGCTCGCCGAGAGCCGCGCCTGGGCCGGGTCGGACGGCTCGTGGTCTCTCGCGGACCGGGGCCGCGCGCTCGCGGACACCGCAGCGGCGACGGCCGACTCGGTACTCACGAAGGTGACCCTGGACGCGCCATCCGTCACGCTGCCCGGCAGCGAAGGCAAGGCGCCCGTGAGCATCACGAACGACAGCGGCCGCGCGCTCGTCGTCGATCTGGAGGCGACGTCGTCGGACGTGCGGGTGCTCCAGCCGCACACGACCGTGCACCTGCGCCCCGGCGAGAACATCCTGTCCGTCCCGGTCTCGCTGGGCACCGCGTCCTCGGGTCGCCTCCGGTTCGCCGTGACGGCCGGCGGCTTCCGGATAGCGACGGAGACGGCGGCCGTCAGCGCGTCGTACCAGGACCGCATCGTGCTGCTGGCGACCGTCCTGATCGTGTTGGCCGGGCTGCTGTTCTACATCCGCAGGAAGGTGGCCCGGAGCATGAGGCAGCGTCGCTCCGGCGATGACGCGGGAGGCGGCGCCGGAGTCTGATCGGTGAGCTGGCCGCCGCTGGTGGCTATACTTCTAGGGCGTCGGGCCGGTTGGCATACCCTCGGGACCCACGCCGGACCGACCCGCTAACATCTCTGACCTGAGAGGGGCGCACCGTGCGCACCGTCGTCATAGACACCAACGTCCTGCTCTCCCAGCCCGAGGTGATCCATACCTTCCACGACGCGGACGTCGTCATCCCCGAGATGGTGCTGTCGGAGATCGACAAGCTCAAGACCGCGCGCGTCGACCCCGAGCTGCGCTACAAGGGACGGCAGTTCAGCCGCATCCTCTTCGAGCTCTCAGAGGTCGGCAGCCTCCATGACGGGGTGGAACTGGCCGGCGGGAGCACGCTGCGGATCGTAGGCCTCGGCAGCGACAACGACATGCCCCCGGGGCTCTCCGCCCGCAACACCGACGATCGGATCCTGGCGGTCGCCCTCCGCCTTGCGAAGGAGACCGGCAACAAGGTCACGCTGGTCACCAACGACCTCAACATGTTGATCAAGGCGCAGACCTTCCACCTCGACGTCGAACGCGTCGAGATCGGCGACGGGTTCATGCGCCGCTTCGTCCTTCGGCCGTTCGAGCGCTACCGCGCGGCCATCGGCATCCTGGCCGTCGCCATCGCGGTGTTCGCGGCAGCGATCTACCTGACGCTCTTCAGCCCGTTCGCCACGAACCGGCAGGCGACCGGCCTCGCCGCCGTTCCCCCGGAGTTCGTGGAGCAGTTGTCCATCGAGCAGCAGCAGCAGCTGAACTACCTGTATCGCCTCCAGTCGGACCCGAAGGACGTGGAGGCGCGTTCCGCGCTGGCGACCGTCTACGACGCGCTCGCGCAGCAGAACAGCGTCTACCTGCCGCTGGCGATCAAGCACTGGGAGGCCGTTCTGGTCCAGACGCCCGACGACGCGGGAGCGCGGACCGACCTGGCCACCGACTACTTCCGGGCGAACCGCGTCGCCGACGCGATCAAGGAAGTGAAGCAGGTCCTGGCGGCGAACCCCGAGCACATCAACGCCAACTTCAACCTCGCGATCTTCCTCATGAACGACAACCCGAAGGACTACCAGGGCGCGGCGAACCAGCTGCAGCTCGTCATCAGGCTGACGACCGGTGACACCACCCGGTCCGAGATCCTGACCCGTGCCAAGACCCTGCTCGAGCAGCTGAAGAAGGAAGCCACCGCGGCCGGAGTCACACTGCGTCTCGAAGGAGCATCACTGTGAGCGAGATCATCGACATCGCCATCATCGGCGGAGGCCCGGCGGGACTCACCGCCGCGCTGTACGGGGCACGCGCCCGCGCCAACACCGTGGTCTTCGAGACCGCGCTCCCCGGCGGGCAGATCATCACGACCGACTGGATCGAGAACTACCCCGGGATGCCCGAAGGGCTGAACGGTGCCCGCCTCGGCGAGCTCATGCATGCGCATGCCGAGAAGTTCGGGGCGCAGTTCCGCACCTTCGCCCAGGTCGAGAAGCTCACGGACGAGAGCGGCGGATTCCGCATCGAAGCCGATGACGAGTCGTTCCTGGCGCGCACGGTGATCCTCGCGACGGGTGCCGTCCCCCGCAAGCTGGGGATCGCCGGCGAGGCGGAGTACACGGGACGCGGTGTCTCGTGGTGCGCGACCTGCGACGGCGCGCTCTACCGGGGCAAGACCGTCGCCGTCGTCGGTGGCGGAGACGCCGCGCTCGAGGAGGCGATGTTCCTCACCAAGTTCGCCGAGAGGGTCCATCTGGTGCATCGCCGCGACGAGTTCCGCGCCACGAAGTGCATCCAGGAGCGGGCCTTCGCCAACGACAAGATCGAGCTGCATCTGGGCAGGATCCCGGTCGAGGTCGTGGGCCACATGGGCAAGGTGGCAGGGCTCGTGCTTGAGACGGCTGCGGGTGATGCCGCGGAGACACTCGACGTGCAGGGCGTCTTCGAGTTCGTCGGCGTGCATCCGAACAGCGACTTGGTCAGAGACCTCGCGAAGTTGGCCGAGGGTGGCTGGGTGATGGTCGACAACTCGATGGGTACCTCCTACCAAGGGTTGTTCGCCGCAGGCGACGTGACCGACACGCCGCTGAAACAGGTCGTGACCGCCGCAGGACAGGGCGCCACGGCCGCGTTCGAGGCCCTGCGCTACCTGGATTCCGGTGTCTGCCCGCTGTAGTAGTATCCAGACCGATTCCGCGCCCACCGCGCGGCCAAGAAAGGGGTAGCCGACAATGAGCGACAACATCGTCACCGTCACCGACGGCGCGTTCGAGACCGACGTTGCAGGGAGTTCGAAGCCGTTCCTGCTCGACTTCTGGGCTCCGTGGTGCGGTCCGTGCCGGATGATGGAGCCGGTGCTCGAGGAGATCGCGGCCGAGTACGCCGGCAAGGTCACCGTCGGCAAGCTCAACGTCGACGACAACCCTGACACCGCGATGCGCTACGACGTCATGTCGATCCCCACGCTGCTGGTGTTCGTCAACGGCGCGGTCGCCAAGAAGCTCGTCGGCGCGATGCCGAAGAAGAAGCTCCTCGACGAGATCTCCGCCTGGATCGGTTAGATTCGCCCGGCCGCCACGCCCGAAAGGAACCGCCACTGTGTGTGAGAACAGCGTCAACGTCCCGCAACTGAAGCTCTCCATCGCGCAGGTCGACGACTCGGTCGCCCTGTCACAGCAGTGGCTCGAGCAGCTCCACCACCTCGCCGACCACGGCAAGAAGCCCGAGGCCAGTGCGGAGCTCGCGCAGGCGAACGTGCTGCTCGGTGAGGCCCGCGCGAAGATCGAGCGCGCGGTCAACGCCCTCGACGGCCGCAACGACGAAGGCGGCATCACGGTCGAGCTCGTCTAGCGTCGCAATCCCGCGTCACCTCTCACGCCCGGCCTTCCTTGACGGAAGCGCCGGGCGTGTTACATTCCTGTGGTTCGTGTTACGACTGCGGTGTGGGAGGTCCGGCATGGGGAGTCTTGCGCGGTTCAGCGTGGCGATGGACGAGGACCTGCTCGCTCGCTTCGACGACCTGGTCGCGCGGCGTGGAAGTGCCGTGAACCGCTCGGAGGCCGTGCGCGACCTCGTGCGTGACGCACTCGTCGATGCCGAGTGGGAGGACTCCGACGAGGAGATCGTCGGCACGATCACGATGGTGTTCGATCATCACGCGTCGGACCTCTCCGACAAGCTCGACTCACTGCAGCACGCCCACCACGAGCGCATCGTCTCTTCGATGCACGTCCACCTCGACGCACACAACTGCCTGGAGGTCATCGTCGTCCGCGGGACCAGCGGGCAGGTGCGCGCGATCGCCGAAGGGCTCCTCGGCACCAAGGGTGTCAAGCACGGCAAGCTCGTGTCGACCACCACCGGCCGTCACCTCTAGGCGGCGGGAGCACCTCGTGCACATCCCCGACGGCTACCTCGGCCCGCAGACCTACGCGGCGCTCGACGCCGCGATCATCCCGATCTGGGCGATCGCCGGCTCGAGGATCAAGAAGACGCTGAAGACGAAGCAGGTGCCGTTGATGGCGCTGGCCGCCGCCTTCTCGTTCGTCATCATGATGTTCAACGTACCGGTCATCGGGGGGTCGACCGGGCACGCCGTCGGAGCGGTGCTCATCGCCATCCTGCTGGGCCCGTGGGCCGCGTGCGTCTCGGTCTCCATCGCGCTCGTCATCCAGGCGCTGGTGTTCGGCGACGGCGGGATCACCGCGATCGGCGCGAACGTGATCAACATGGCGGTCATCATGCCGTTCGTGGGCTTCTACCTGTACCGTCTCGTCGCGGGCGACCGTCCGGGCTACGGGCGCAGGATCGCCGCATCGGGGATCGCCGCCTACGTCGGCATCGTGGCGGCGTCGATCGCGGCGGGCGTGGAGTTCGGGCTGCAGCCGCTCCTCGCCCACACCGCGTCAGGCCAGGCCCTCTACGCGCCCTATCCACTCTCCGTGGCGGTGCCGGCCATGGCCGTCGAGCACCTGCTGTTCTTCGGCTGGGTCGAGGCTCTCGTGACGATGGGCATCGTCGCGGTGCTCGCCCGGCAGGACTCGGCGCTGCTCGAGATGAAGCCCGCCGCCAAGCCCCTGCGCTGGCTGTGGGCGGGGCTCGCCGGTCTGATCCTGCTGACGCCTCTCGGAGTCCTGGCGCAGGGGACCGCGTGGGGCGAGTGGGGTGCCGCGGAGCTCAGGGCGAGCCTCGGCTACCTCCCGGCCGGACTCGGGAGGATCGGGAGCCTCTGGACCTCCGCCATGCCCGACTACGCGCCGCCGTTCATTGCCGATCCCCTCGTCGGCTACCTCGTCGCGGCCGTGCTCGGCTCCACGCTGGTCGTGGGCGTGACGTGGCTGCTGGGCAGGCTTCTCGCTCGGCCGAATGAAGACCCGAAGCAGCCCGGTCCGGGGCCGGGCGCGGCATGATCCCCGCCCTCGCACACCTCGGCGACTCCACCCCGCGCAGACGCGGCGGCGCGCGCTCGCTCGCCCGAAGGACCGCCGACGCGATCGGCCACGCGGTGGCCGAGGTGCTCGAGAACGACGAACTCGCGTCGTCGGCCGGCCTCATGCAGGCGCTCGACCCGCGAGTGAAGCTCGTGAGCGTCCTCGCCTTCTCCGTGGTGGCCTCGTTCGTGCACTCGGTCCCGATGCTTCTGGCGCTCGCGGTCGCGACGATGGCGCTGGCGGTGGCCTCGAACGTGCCGATCGCCTCGTTCGCCGGCAAGGTCTGGACCTCGGCCGGGTTCTTCGGACTGCTGCTGTCGGCGCCCGCCGCCACCGAGTGGATCACACCGGGGCAGATCCTGATCTCATTGGGCCCGCTCTCGATCACCGCGCCGGGCCTGCTGATCGCCACCCGGCTTATCGCGAGAGTGGCCGTCGGTGCGGGCTTCGGCCTCCTGGTCGTGTGGACCACGCGCTGGACGGACCTGCTGCGGGCTCTCTCGGCGATGGGCGTCCCCGACCTTGTGGTGGCGACACTGGCCATGACGCAGAAGCAGATCATGTCGCTGCTGCGCACCGTGGAGAACATGCACCTCGCCCGTGAGAGCCGGATGCTCACCGGGGGGACGGTCAGGCAGAACCGCACCTGGGTCATCGAGCGGATGGCGTTCGTCGCGCTGCGGTCGATGAAGACCGCCGACGATATCTACGATGCGATGCTCGCGCGTGGCTTCTCCGGCGCCATGCCCTCACTGGTCGACCTGCGTGCGACCGCCCGCGACGCGGCTTGGACAGCCGCGAGCATCGCAGCGTGCGCGCTCGCCCTCGTCATCGACAGGATGGTGTTCCCGGTATGACTGCTGAATTCGCGCTGCAGGGCGTCCGCCACACGTACGGACCCGGCATCTGCTCGCTGGACGGCATCGACCTGGCCATCGAGGCGGGCGAGCACGTCGCGATCGTGGGCGCGAACGGCAGCGGCAAGTCGACGCTGCTCAAGATGCTCGACGGACTGGTGTTCTGCACCTCCGGAACGATCACGTCCGCGGGCCGTCCGCTGACCGAGGAGGCCCTCGAGGAGCCCGCGTTCCGGCGCGAGTTCCGTTCGCGCGTCGGCTTCGTGTTCCAGGACGCGGACGTGCAGCTGTTCTGCAACACGGTCTTCGACGAGCTGGCATTCGGCCCGCTCCAGCTCGTCCTCGGACCCGATGAGGTCCGCGGTCGCGTGGGCGAGGTCGCGGACGCGCTGCGGATCGAGAGACTGCTCGATCGCGCACCGTACACGCTCTCCGGCGGCGAGAAGAAGCGCGTCGCGATCGCGAGCGTTCTGACGATGCGCCCCGAGGTGCTGCTGATGGACGAGCCCACGAACGCGCTCGACCCGCGCAGCCAGGTCTGGCTTCTCGACGTGCTCGACCAGTGGAAGCGCGCGGGCAGGACCGTGGTGATCGCCACGCACGACCTTTCCGCCGCAGCCGAGTCATGCGACCGCATGATCGTGCTGTCCGAAGAGCACACCGTGGTGGCCGACGGCGCTCCCGAGGACGTTCTCGCACAGCGGGACCTGCTCCTGAAGGTGAACCTCGTCCACGAGCACGCGCACCGGCACGGAGCCGACCGGCACGTGCACCCGCACGCCCACGAGCACGAGCACGCCTGACCCGCCCGCCACGCTCCGGCGACGCGCTACACTTCTTTCCATGGATACCCAAGCGCACAGCGCCCCGAACGCCGCCCCGGTCTTCTTGGAGTGCGCCGAGTGCGGCTACCTGTCGAGCGGCCCGGCGTTCGCCGGCGACGCGCGCTGCCCGCTCTGCGGCCGCGTCGGCGACGACAAGAGGGCCTTCCCGCCCGACCGCCAGCGCCGCCTCGACGAGCGCATCCGCGCGTACCACGCCGACGCCGAGTGGGAGATCGTGGTCATCCTGGGCGCGGCGCTGCTCGAGGCCCTTCTGGAGGACATCCTCGACCGGATCATGGCGGCGCACGGAGCGGACGTCGCGGTTCGCGGCACCGTGCTCGACAATGTGCGGGCCATCGGCACGCGCATCGGACGCCTTTTCCCCCAGCTCACGGGAACGGAGTTCGAGGACGCGGCCGGCAAGCTCGGTTACCGCGACTTCCCCAAGCGCTGGCGCGAGCTGCGAAGCCAGCGCAACGCCTTCATCCACGACACGCCCTACCGGGACTTCACGGAGGGCCTGGACAAGGATGTCGCCGCAGAGACGATCAGGCTGCTCGACCAGGCCTACGAGCTGTTCGTCTCGCTGAACAACGAGTTCGTGGCCGACGCGCTCAAGGGCCGCAAGCGGGCCACGGACCTCACCCCGACGCCGCACCCCGGCACGACGGACGACGACCCGCAAGGAGCCGTCGCTCCGTGACCGCCGCTGTCCGGATCGAGGTCGCCGGCGTCGTGCAGGGCGTCGGGTTCCGGCCCTTCGTCTACTCCCTGGCCCGCGAGCGGGGGCTGACCGGCTGGGTCAACAACACCGCGCAGGGCGTGACGATCGTCGTCGAGGGCGCAGACGACGACGTCGCGCGCTTCCCCGAGAACGTCCGCGCCTTCGCTCCCCCGATGGCCGTCATCGAGTCGGTCTCGTGGGGATCGGTGCCGGTCGAGGGCTTCACCGACTTCGGGATCCGTGAGTCCGAATCCCGCGGCGACCTCACGCTCGTCTCGCCCGACATCGCGACCTGCCCCGAGTGCCTCGTCGAGATGCGCGACCCCGCGAACCGTCGCCACGGCTACCCGTTCACCAACTGCACCAACTGCGGCCCGCGCTTCACGATCATCGAATCGCTCCCCTACGACCGGCCCGGCACCTCGATGAAGGTCTTCCCGATGTGCCCGGAGTGCGGCGCCGAGTACGCCGACCCCGGTGACCGGCGCTTCCACGCTCAGCCCAACGCCTGTCCGGTCTGCGGCCCGCGCCTCTTCCTCAACATCAAGGGCCGCGCCCCCTCCGGTTGGGAGTGGGACCACCCCCAAGAGACCGTCCCCCGCCCCCACCGCGACGTCTCCCGCGAACGGGTCCGCACCGCCGACATCCTCCAAGCCGCCGCCATGATCCTCATCGGCGACGACGTCCTCGCAGTGAAAGGCCTCGGCGGCTTCCACCTGTCCTGCGACGCGACCAACGAGGAAGCCGTCGCCAAGCTGAGATCGAGGAAACGCCGCTGGGGCAAGCCCCTGGCCGTCATGGTCCCCGACCTGGAGTGTGCGAGGAGGTTGTGCGAAGTCAGCGACGCGGAAGCGGAGCTGCTGATGGGAGCGAAGCGTCCCATCGTCCTGCTAAGACTGCGTGGCGCCAGCGCGGGGCCGGGTTCGCCGGCGATTGCGAGCGCCGGACGAGACCGGAACGGGCTCGACCGAAGCGCGAGCCTCGCCGGCGAACCCGGCCCCGCGCTGGCGCCCTCGGTAGCGCCCGGCCTCAGCGAACTGGGCGTCATGCTCCCGTACACCCCCCTGCATCACCTGCTGCTGCAGTCCGTCGGTGGCCGTCCCCTGGTGATGACGTCGGGCAACGTCAGCGACGAGCCCATCGCCATCGACAACGCCGAGGCGCTCACCCGTCTCTCTGGGCTCGCCGACGCCTTCCTGTTGCACGACCGCCCGATCCTGCAGCGCTACGACGACTCGGTCGTGCGCGTGGTCGCCGGCCGCACCGAGCTGGTGCGCCGCTCGCGTGGCTACGCGCCGTTCCCGCTGCACCTCCCGTTCGAGACCGACCGGCACATCCTCGCGGTCGGACCCGAACAGAAGAACACCTTCTGCCTGGCGCGCGATGGCTACGCGTTCGTGAGCCAGCACATCGGCGACATGGAGAACGCTGAGACCTTCGAGGCGTGGGAGCGCACGCTCGCCCTCTACGAGTCGATGTTCCGGGTCAGACCCGCTCTGGTCGCCTACGACCTCCACCCGGAGTACCTCACGACGAAGGCGGCGCTCGGGCTGGGGCTGCCGGCCATCGGCGTCCAGCACCACCACGCGCACGTCGCGGCCGTCACGGCCGAGCACGGTATCTCCGAGCCGGTGATCGGACTGGCCTTCGACGGGACCGGATACGGGAGCGACGGCACGATCTGGGGCGGCGAGGTGCTGCTCGCCGACTGGGCCGGCTTCGAGCGCATCGCGCACCTGCGCCCCGTCCCCATGCCCGGCGGCGCCGCCGCGATCCGCCGTCCCGCACGTATGGCATTCGGATTGCTCTCAGGCATGGACAGAGGACTGTTCGATCACCCCGGTGCTTCGATCCTGCAAAGGTCGCTCACCACGATGGAGTACACCACGCTCACCGCGATGGTGACCCGGGGCTTGAACAGTCCTCTGACGTCGTCCATGGGCAGGCTGTTCGACGCGGTGGCCGCGCTCACCGGCGTTCGCGCCGACGCGATCTACGAGGGCCAGGCCGCCATCGAACTCGAAGCCCTGGCCGATCCCGCCGAACCGGGCGCCTACCGGTTCGGCCTCGTGGGATCCGACCCGGTCGTCATCGACCCTGAGCCGGTGGTCCGGTCCATCCTCGACGACATCGCTGCGGGCGTCCCCACGCCCGCTATCTCGGCCCGCTTCCACCGCGCGGTCGTGAACGCGAGCGTGGACGTGGCCGTGAGCGCGTGCGAGCGCACCGGCGTTCGGCATGTGGCGTGCTGTGGAGGAGTATTCATGAACCGCATCGTTCTTGCGGGGGTGATGGAGGGTGTGGAGGCGGCGGGACTGACCGCTCTTATCCACCGCGATCTCCCCATGAACGACGGGGCCGTCAGCTACGGACAGTCGGTCGTGGCGTGGGCCAACCGCGATGCGGTATAACAGGCCGGTACCTCAAGCGACGAGCGTGCTCGAGATAGGTAGGAGAGCCCCATGTGCCTCGCAATCCCCGCAAAGGTCGTCGTCATCAACGAGGGCGACATGGCGGAGGTCGACATCCACGGAGTCACCCGCACGGTCTCGCTCTCGCTCACCCCTGACGCCGAGATCGGCTCGTGGGTCCTGATCCACGCCGGGTTCTCGATCCAGGTCGTTGACGAGGAGTTCGCCAACGAGTCGTGGGAGCTCATCAAGCAGATCGAGTGGGACGACTCGGATAACCCGCTCGAGGCGAGCGCTTAGGATGACCGACGTCCAGGCCGCGTGGCGCGACCCCGAGGTAGCCCGCCACCTCGTCGAACTGATCGGGCACGCCGCTGACCGCCCCATCAAACTCATGGAGGTGTGCGGCACCCACACGGTCGCCATCGCGCGGTTCGGGCTGCGCGCGCTGATGCCTGAGAACATCACGCTGCTGTCGGGTCCCGGCTGTCCCGTGTGCGTCACCGCCAACCGCGACATCGACCTCGCGATCGAGTTGTCGCGGGTCCCCGGCCTCGTCGTCACGACCTTCGGCGACATGATGAAGGTGCCGGGCTCGTACTCCTCGCTCGCTCGCGAGAAGTCGGAGGGACGCGACGTCCGCATCGTCTACTCGCCGCTCGACGCGATCAAGATGGCGCAGAACGAACCCGAGAAGCAGGTCGTGTTCCTCGGCGTCGGCTTCGAGACCACGGTCCCGATCATCGCCGCCACCATCAAGCGGGCCGCCTCCCTCGGGATCGAGAACTTCTCCGTCCTGTGCGTGCACAAGACCGTCCCGGGCGCCCTCGAGGCCCTGGTCAACGACCCCGACGTCCACATCGACGGGTTCATCCTACCCGGTCACGTGTCGACGATCATCGGCCCCGAGCCGTACCGGTTCATCGCCGAGAAGTACAAGGTGCCCGGCGTCGTCACAGGCTTCGAGCCCGTCGACATCCTGCAGGGCGTGTGGATGCTCGTGAAGCAGCTCCACGAGGGACGCGCGGAGGTCGAGATCGCCTACGAACGCGGGGTGAACGCCGACGGGAATCCCACGGCGCGCGCGCTGATCGAAGAGGTGTTCGAGCCCATCGACGCAGAGTGGCGCGGCATCGGGGTCATCCCCGGCACCGGACTCGGCATCCGCGAGGCGTTCTCCAAGTGGGACGCCGCCAAGCGCTTCGACGTCACGCCTCCTGAGCCGCGCGCGATCCCCGGCTGCCAGTGCGGCGAGGTGCTGCGCGGCGCGATCCTGCCCTTCCAGTGCCGAATCTTCGGCAAGGGCTGCACGCCGGAGCATCCGATCGGGCCGTGCATGGTCTCGTCCGAGGGCTCGTGCGCCGCGTACTACCGCTACACCGACTACGGCCGCTAGGCCGTCTCTCGCCCGCTTCGCTGACCGGAGGTCACCCCCATGCGCTCTGACCGCATCCTGCTCTCCCACGGAAGCGGCGGCACGATGATGCGGGAGC
>Ga0209540_10000686_pt1 | contig 29229 bp, 26 predicted proteins | sample BarGraIncu01121A_FD_184501 | JGI IMG/M metagenome (GOLD analysis project Ga0209540, IMG submission 184501) | Arctic peat soil microbial communities from Barrow, Alaska - Barrow Graham LP Incubations 011-21A (SPAdes) (version 2) | ecosystem: Environmental > Terrestrial > Soil > Wetlands > Peat... | reverse complement strand
AAGGACTACCTGCACGTCATCCGGGTGCGCAAGTGGATCATCATCGTGGCCGTGCTGGTGGTGACGGTCACCGCCGTCGTGGTGAGCATGCTGCAGCCCAACGTGTATCAGGGCGAGGCCAAGGTGCTCGTCACCGCTCAGGACGCCGGTTCGGCCCTGCTCGGCAGCTCGCTGAGCGAGCTCTCCGGTCAGCCCGAGCGCGGGTTGCAGACACAGGTGCAGCTCATGCAGCTGCGGCCATTGGCGGAGCGCGTGATCCGCAAGCTCGGGCTGCGCACCGCGCCGGAGAAGCTGCTGGAGCGGGTGACCGTCTCCGCGGTGGGGCAGACCAACCTCGTGACCATCGTGGTCACCGACTCGACCCCCAAGCTCGCATCCGACATCGCCCAGGCGTTCGCGGCCGAGTACGTGGCGTGGTCGCGCGAGCTCAAGCGCGCGAGCATCACGAGCGCCGCGGACGAGGTGCAGGCGCGCCTGGACGAGGCGAAGGCCGAGATCCTCCTGCTCGGCGGCAAGCTCAAGGGCGGGAACACCACCGCGTTGCAGGCGGACCTGAGGGACGCCACGTCGCAGCAGTCGACCTTGATCGACACCCTCGTCGGCCTGCGCGTCGACGAGCAGAACGAGAAGCGGCCCGCGCAGCTGGCGTCGATAAGGTCGAAGATCGCGAGCACGGAGCGCCAGCTTGCCGACGTGAAGGCCAAGATCATCGACTTGGGATCGCGGCTCGGAGCGTCCAGCGACGCGAGCAAGAACTACGACGTGCAGGCCGAGCTGCAGATCGCCACCGGGCTCTACACCACGCTCGCCGAGAAGTACGAGACGCTGAAGGTGAGCGAACAGCTGGAGGTCGGCTCGGGCAGTGTCGTGTCGCCCGCGGCGCTCGACACGATCGCGGTGTCGCCGAAGCCGCTGCGCAACGGAGCGTTGGGTCTGGCGGTGGGGCTCGTGTTCGGGCTCGGCATGGCGTTCCTGGCCGAGTATCTGGACAACACCATCAAGTCGGCCGAGGAAGCGCAGGAGCTGTTCGGCGCACCGGTGCTGGGCACCATCCCGACCGTGCAGTTCAAAGAGGGTGAGACGCGCCGGCTCACCATCGTGCAGGACCCGGGATCGCGCGGGGCAGAGGCGTACCGTGGCCTGCGCAACAGCATCGACTACGTGAACTTCGAGCACGTCATCAAGACGCTGCTCGTGACGTCTGCCGCACCGGGCGAGGGCAAGTCGACTGTGTCGGCGAACCTCGCCGCCAGTCTGGCGATGGCGGGCGCGAAGGTCGTACTCATCAACTGCGACTTCCGGCGTCCCACCACGGACGAGTTCTTCGAGGTGAACAACCAGCTCGGACTCTCCGACGTGCTGGCCGGACGAATCTCGCTCGAGTCCGCCCTGCAGGCGACGGGTGACGGGAACCTCCATGTGCTGACCCCGGGCAAGATGCCGCCGAACCCGTCGGAGTTGCTCGGCTCCGAGAAGATGGCAGCGCTGATCGAGACGATCAAGGCCGACGCCGACTGGATCATCGTCGACTCGCCGCCGCTGCTCGCGGTGGCGGACGCCGCGGCAACGGCTCGCTGGACCGACGGCGTGCTGGTGGTCACCCGCGCCGGCGTCTCGACCCACCCGGCGGCTGAGAACGCGCGCGACATTCTCGACAAGGTCGGTGCGCGGATCCTAGGCGTCGTAGTGTGGGGTCTCGATGAGTCGAGCGGTGGTCGCCACGGCTACGGTGGGTACTACGGTGGGTACTACGGGGGCTACTACTCGGAATACTATGGTGGGACAGCCGGCAAGGGGTCGAGTGATCGTGCGGACTCCGGCGCGAGGAGCACCCTGAGCGTATTGCCGGTCGGGCGTGACATCGTGATGCCGCGGGAGCGATCCAGGCGGGGGCTAGCTGAGCGGAGGAGCGGGTGGCGCCTGGGGCTCTTAGTGTTCGTCGCCGTGCTCGTCATCCTCGCCGTCGCGGTGCTGGCGCTCAATGCATGGCTAGGATTGGGGTTGCTGTGAGCGGGTTCTGGGAGGACCAGCGCGTCTGCATCACCGAAGTCTGCGGTGCACGAGCACCTATCCGGCGGCCCCAGATGACACCGATCTCCGCACGATACCGCACTTACGCGAGTTGTTCGGCTGCCAGGTCGGGCTTTCGGACCACACAATGGGTACGGCGGTGGCCGTCGCTGCGGTGGCCATGGGTGCCGTTGCAGTAGAAAAGCATCTCACGCTCGGGCGTGCTGAGGGGGGAGTTGACTCGGCCTTCTCGCTCGAGCCGGATGAGTTCGCGGTGCTCGTCAACGACACAGAAGCCGCTTGGAGGGCGATGGGCACAGTCCGCTACGGGCCGACCGACAGTGAGCTGAAGTCCTTGCAGTTCAGGCGCTCCCTATATGTCTCTAGCGATCTGGAACCGGGCGATGTCCTTACTCTCGGCAACGTGGCAGTTGTACGGCCCGGGTTTGGCCTGGCTCCGAAGTACCTTGACGTGGTACTGGGGCGTACGGTGCGGCGTTCGGCACGGCGCGGCACCGCCCTCACATGGGATCTCATCGGCTAGGCGTCGCAGGGATTGAGCCAGCAGATCGACCTGAACGCGATCATCCAAGCCTCGGACCCGACCGGTCCGCTGGAGAGAACCGCCGTCGCCGTCCGTGAGATGTACCGCGCTCTTGCCCCCAATCACGCGTCATGAACGACGCATGACTCACCAACTACGCTTGGAGGAGATCTGTTCGGGCGGTGAAACGGCGCAGGAGAGAATGCGCATCCGCGCGCTCGCCTCGGGTGAGCGCGAGCCGGAATGCGAGAAACCAGTAGGATCCGACGCTGGCTGCGGCCACAGCAGCTGTCTCGTACAGACCCATATTGGGGCGGGACCACACGCATAGGCCGCTGATGAGTGCGGGCACGGCGAGCAGAGGATAGCAGGTCCAGAATACGCGGCTCCACCATAGCCGCGCGGGTACCCCGAGAGTACGAAGTACGAACCAGAGGTACACCGGGAAACCAAGGTAGTACGGTACGACAGTGCCAACGATGACGCCAAGTAGTCCGATTCTTTGGACCAAGAAGATGCTGAGCAACGCGTTGGTTGCACCTAGCGCGATTGTGTACCAGAGCACGAACCGGAGACGCTCAATCCCAACGAGAATGGACCCGGCCACCGTAGTGTTCGCGTTCAGGAGCCAGAAGGAGAGGAAGATCTGGGCACCAAGCGTCACGCTGGTGAAGTCTGGTCCCAGCCACGCCACAAGCAGGGGGCGCGCGAGGACAATCAGAGTGACGGCGACAGGGCAGACCGCGATGACCGCGTACTTGGTTCCGCGGAGAAAGAGCTCACGCAGGGTGTCCTCCTTGCCCCGCGCGCGCAAGTCGGACGCGGTGGGGACCACGGCCGAGCCCACCAACACCGCCAGCTGCTGAATCAGAGTCTGCAGCTTCCCGGCAGCTTCGTAGAGAGCTATGGCCGCAGGGCCTATGAATGCCCCAAGTACCAGGCGATCTGTCTGTGTAGCGAACAGCATCCCGAACATCTGGATGAAGAATACCAGCCGGCTGAAGCGCAGGATGCGGCGGAATGTGCTCCAGCTGGCCATCCCGAGAGATACGGTGACGTTCGGCAGAGCGCGAAGCGATACCAGTACGCACACCGCAGATCCAAGGAGCCCGATGGCACTGCTGATAATGAGTAGAGCAACGGGCCCCCACCCCCCCATGATTGTCGCCGTTGTTCCCACAGCGGCAGCAATGACGATTCCGACTCGCACGCGGGCCGTTGTCTCGTACTGCTGAAGTCCCGCGAGGACGTACGTGGCGACACTCGCTGGCCAAGAGACAAGCGCGGCTACGGCACCCACGAAGAACAGCGTCCGGGCCAAGTGAATGCTAGCCGCGGGGATGCTGAGAAGATCGACGCCCCAGTACGCGAGAGACACGAGCGTCAGGGCGGCGAGAGCTCCGACGCACAGGTAGAAGACGTATGCCGTCGATATGGTGCGCGACATTGCCGCGTCGTCACGCTCGGCGCTCTGCTCCGCCACGTACTTGACGAGAGAAGTGCCAACGCCAAGGTCGAGCAGGCCCAAGTAGCCGGAGAAAGACCCAGCCAGCAGGAAGACGCCGTAGCTTTCGAGACCGAATGCGCGAAGCAGAAACGGCATGAAGACAAACCCAGATGCCATCTGGAGAAGTTGAGCGCCTGCATTCGCCGCGGTGTTCCGGACTAGTCTCTTCTTCGTGTCCAAAGTCGCTCCCGAGGAGATTGATACTGTGCCCGTCGGTGGCCAGCCTAGGCGCTAGGGATGCCGCTTCGGCCGCACTTGGTTGACCCCATCGAGCAGAGCCGCAGTCCACTCCGCGGCGGCGCGCGGGCTTGATCTTGCGTACCTGTGCTTGAACTCCTGCACAGCCGCCTGTGTGGGAGACGACTCCCACCAGTCTGCATAGCGGCCATTGTGTGCGTCCAGGAATAGGGCCAGTTCCTTGGGATCGTGGTGTAGGACGCCGCAGCGTCCCAGGGCATCGAATGCATCGATGCATTCGGGACGCAGCTGAGGGGTATCGGGCCCGGTGAACGCCACCGTTGGAACGTTCGCGGACATCGACTCCAAGATGGTCGTGGACAGATGATCGACAATGTACAAGCTGCAGGTGGCGAGGCTGGTGAGGAAGGGGACATCATTGGCCGACTCGAACGCCACCCACGGGTGGCGTTCAGCGAGGCGTTCCTGAGTATGCCAACCGTAGTCCGCGAACCTGAGTCGCAGGGCTACTTGCGGATGGAGGGTCGGGCCGAGGCAGTCCAAGAACGCTGACAGTCTGTTCAGCTGCTCAGCGTATCGCTTGGGTGTCCATGGGTAGTCTACGCAGTATCGCGTCTCCGAAGTCAGCCCGACCAGAATCCTGCATGGCGGGGATGGTGCCATTCGTCGGCGGCGTGCGAGGCGCTGCGCGCGAACGAGCTTGAGCGCTGGCATCGCGCGAATCCCACCGCCGTCATCCTCCCAACCCCATGACATGAATTCGTCGCACGACGTTCGTTCGAAGTACTCGTGCGCGTGCATCTGGTACCAGCCGTACCCGCCGCCGTGTTGGACGCCGACTAGCCGCGTTCCCGTCTCCGCTGCGGCGGCTGCGAACTGCTTGAATACCTCGTCAAAGTACCAGCCGATGGCAGACACGATCTCCTCTGGGCTGTCTGGGTAGGCCTGACGTGCCTCGGCGACGAGTAGCGAGTGGCCCTCCAGGTAGCACCGGGGCAACGCGGCCGGTACCAACGCGGCCACCAACCGAGTCATTGCCGTGCTGCCACCGGGGACCTGTTGAGCCAGTTGCAGGCGCATCTTGGCGTCCACGGTTGGAATGCGACGGACACTCAGGGTGCGGACATCGTCAACGATTGAGAATGCAGAGCGGAGCAGGATCGAGGTGCGGCTCCTGCGATCGGCATAGGTGAGGCGCGTGACGACCCGGGCATTCCTGAGCAGCAAGGCTGCCACGAGCGCACTCAGGCGAGCGCCCAGTCCGGCTAGGCGTAGGTGGTTTCGCTGACCGGGGTCCCGCGAATCCGGTGGCGAGGGCTCGGATAGGCTGGAGTCCGGATCCGATAGGCCCATGACGTGGGCAATATCGCGGACAAGCGTTGCCTGGTATGAGTCACTCGCCAGGAGATCCAAAGCAGTCAGCGTATCGCTTGGCGGCTCGGGGTGGAGCGGCAAACGCTCACATGCCAAGGCGGCGTCCGCACATGGAGACTCAGCGAGCGAGACGTGAGCGTAGACCGCGCTGGAGTAGAAGTAGAGCCAAGGCCATAGCAGCAGGCGCCAGTACCTGTCGGAATGCGCCACACCGTGTACCCCGTTCAGCGCCTGTCCAACTATGGTCACCAACTCGTCCGCAGTTGCCACGCAGACTTCGTACGCACGTCGTTCGTGCATGGCTTCTACGGGCGGGATGCAGTGGGAATCCTCTGCGACAGAGAAAGGCATCGGCGCACTACCGAGAGTCCACGCGTCAGGTGTCCACGCAGTCTTCAGCTGGCTGCGCTCGGGCTCAATCGCATCGCCTCTCCATGTTCGACAGTCGATCGACTTGCCCTGGGGCGGTTTGGAAGAAGGTGACTCGTCGATCGGGTGCACGCTAGTACTCCCCTTGGGCTTGTCCCAGCCGGCTCTCGTCGAGCGTTGCATCCGCGGAGCGCGCTATACCCGTGTGGACCCATCCCATACTCATGGGCCGTCCACAGCACGAGCCGAATCCTGGGCGGCTAGGCCGTGCGACCGACACGATTCTGCCGCAGCCCGCGCAGCATGGTTCGGACGTTGCTGGCGAGGCTCAAGGGGCACACTGTACCATCATCAGCAGCAATTGCGTGTGTTCGATAGCCAAGAGTTGACCACTTGGGGCATTTTGATCACCGAAGAGTTGACCACCAGCTCCAACCGGCTCGTCGCGCCAGACGGTGCGAAAGACCCTGATCGCGCCGGCCGAGCCACCGGTCTATGCTCTGTCCGCGCTCCGGCGGCGCCCCGCGACAGACCCGTATCTCGACATCGTCCGGCGTTGGATCGCGGACGACGAGTTGGCGCCGCGCAAGCAGCGCCACACGGCCAAGCGTGTCGTTGACCGCCTCGTCGACGAATTCGCGTTCGCCGGTTCTGAGGTCACGGTCCGCCGGGCGGTTGCCCGAGTCCGTGGCAAGAGAGTCGAGGCTTACATCCCGCTCGAACCGTCAGGGCACCGCATCGCGCAGGCCAACCTCGGCGGCGCGGTCGTCATGATCGGCCGGAAGCGTACGGAGGTCTCGCTGTTCTGCATGCGGCGAAGGCATCCAAGGTGTCGTTCGTCGTCGCGCTGTCCTCTGAGAAGCTCGAGGCGTTGCTCGCCGGTCACGTCGAGGCTTTCGAGTTCTTCGGCGGCACCTTTCGCGAAGTCTGGTATGAGAACGCGAAGACAGCCGTGACCAAGATACTAGTCGATCCCCACAGCATCGAGCATGAGCGCCTGCGTGTGCTGCGGGCCCACTACCTCATCGACGCACTTCTGCAACCCGGCGTGTGGCAACGAGAAGGGCTCGGTCGAGAACCCGGTTAGCTACGTGCGCCGAAACGCGCTCGTGCCGCACACGCGCTCCTTCTCTTCGATCGATACCCTGAACGAGCATCTGCGTGCGTGGTGCGAGCGGGAGCACCTCCGCCATGCCGAGACTTGGGCGATCGAGCGGGCGGCGCTGTCCGATCTGCCGGCTCACCCGTTCTCGGCCGGCCATGTTCCGTCAAGTGGTGTATGAAGCCCTCAGCTCCATCCACACCGACTCCCGTCAGCTAGACTCGAGCCGACCTGGAGGGCTACCTATAGAACTTCCGGGACACAACTCGCCAAGCACCCCGCGACCGCGTCGGCTACAATCTCAGGGAGTTCGAAGTTATAGGCCCCGGCGGGCTCTGAGAGCGGTTATGCGGGCGGGCACTTCATCGGTGACCGCGACCCCGAATGATCTGATGGCGCCGCCGTGGTCCCGGCGGTCGTCGTTCAGTTGCTGTTGTGCCCAAGACGACAACGCAAGAGGACGGTCCGCACGGTGAAGATGCTTGCCTCTAGCACCAAGAATCCGGGCGGCCGACTTGGCCATTGGTATATCGTCCTTGCGTCCACGCTCAGCGCAGGACTGATTCTGGGTGGCCTAGTAGCCCAGGTGAGCGCTCTTGTGGCGCTTGGAGTCGTGTGGTTCATCGTGATGCTAGCTTGCCTGGCTAACGAACGCGTAGCAGCCGACGTCATGGCTCTCTGCGGTCTTGTCATGATTGCCTGGCCGACGATGCTTGCCGTCGACTTCGGTGCTCCGTGGCCCCTTGTCTCGGGAACTCGATTGGCGCTCTTGACTGCCCTCGTCGTCGGGTTCATACGGTTCAGAGGGCAGCTGAGGGTGGTCTGGCCAGACGTGAAGGTGGTCATGTGGGGCTGGTTCGTTCTCAGTGCGCTGGGTGTTGCCAGCGCCATTTGGTCGGTCGACAAAGCCGGCGCTGTGTCCGAGGGAATGCACCTCATGGAGGCGCCCCTCGGTGCCCTGATGCTTGCCGTGGTCGCGCGACGCGGCCCAGTCGCGCGCCGGCGTGTCGTTGTTGCAGTTGGGGTTGGGCTGGCAATCTCCGCCCTGTTTGCCCTGTACCAGTCCATTTCCGGCACATCCCTCTGGTCTATGCTGCCCACGGTCGCGCGGGGTCTATCGGGAGTCGGCGGATTTCGTGACGGGACATTCCGGGCGCAGGGACTGTTCTGGAACGCCATTGCAGCGAGCGTCGGGTTCGCTATGGCGCTCTTGTGCAGTTGGGGGTTCCTCCGGCGACAGAGGAGCCCGGTGTCGCTCGCTGGGTCAGCCGGAATGGTGATCCTAATGGCACTCGCGCTGCGTGCTACGGGGAGTCGTACTGGTTGGGTGGCCGCGGCGGTAGGCGTAGCAGTGTATCTGCTTGTCTTCTCAGAGAGCCGCAACAAGGCCGTAGCGTTCCTCCTAGGCGTCGTGATCTTCGCGGGCGTCTTGTCCTTGGCAACGGGATATGAGTCTGACTTGGTCGGCGCGGCAGGAGGCTACGGTGAATACGCGAGTGCTGGGGCACGATTGATAATGGTCGACGCCGTCGTTGAGCGCTCTCTCTCGAATCCTGCGAGTCTCTTGATCGGCGGCGGAATGGGGGAATTCGGGAGTCTCGGCATATGGGGAGTCTACTCAAGCGGTCCAGGGCTGATATCCGCCCCCGACAACGACTATGCTCGTGTGCTCGCTGAGCTTGGCTTAGCCGGGCTAGGCGCTATGACCTTCTTGTACTGGTCCATTTGGCGATCCATACGGCGCACGCACGATAATCTCGCCACTCGGCACTGGGGCGCATCGCTCTACGGAGTGTTCTCACTCTTCTGTGTAGCGGGTCTGTCCTTCAGCGGCGTAGGCGACTTCCAGATTGTGTTGCTACTCCTGTTGCCGGTGTTCTTGCTCGCGATTCCCGAGTCCGTGGCGGAGGAAAGGTAGAGGTTATGGGCCTGGCGGTCGTCATTGTGACGTGGAACAGCCAAGACGACATTCTCCCATGCCTCGAATCGCTTGCGGCGAGCACGCTGCCCCCTGATGAAGTCGTGATAGTGGATAGTCGCTCGTCGGATGGCACCGTAGGGATGGTGTCTGGATGGAACACGACGCGCATGGATGTGCGTCTGATCGCCTGCGATCACAACGTCGGCTATGCCCGGGGAACGAACATCGGCGTACGGGCGACGCTCCAAGACACCGTGTTCCTTCTGAATCCGGATACTGTTGTCGATACAGAGTGCATTGGTCTACTTGCTGATGAACTCCGAGCGGCGGGGAATCGGGACGTAGTCTGCGGCCCGACCCTCATCGGCGCTGATGGTTTGGTGCAGTGGGCCTGCCACCGGGACTTGCCCCGTGTAGGTCAATCTGTTCTCGAGTTCTACAGGGATGGTTCGCGGTACGCGCGCCAGGGAGGCGTCGAGCACCTGCCGTCGACGTCCGAACCCGAGTGCCTGAGCGGGGCGGCGTGCGTGTTGACGCGCGAGCTGTTCTACCGACTAGGGCAGCTCGATGAAGGCGCATTCATGTATCACGAGGACATCCTGATGTGCCACTTCCTGAAGCAACTTGGCGGTCGTGTCAGACACGTTCGAGATGCGGTCGTGGTGCACAAGGGCGGTGCTAGCGCCGACAAGGTCCAAGGAAAGGAGCAGCTTGAGGCGCACCTCTTGGAGGCGATGTACCGGTACTTCGGAGTTGTTAGCGGACGAGCGGGCGCTGGTGCGTATCGCATGCTGCTGATACCCGCCTTGGCCGCGCGCACATTGCTGATCTACGTTGGGCTAGCGCTGCCGAGCAGCATGCGGCCGCCCTGGGCATCCAGGGTGGTGTTGTCGCGGACCAAGGGCGGGCTGTTGTGGTGCCTCGGTCTGCATAGCCACACGGGCGATCTCTTCTAGGACATGCACATGGGGTCTCTCGATGTCATCGCGCGACCCGTGGAGGTCCTCGGATTCAGGGGTAGCCGAGGTTCCTTCATCTTTGATGGTTGCGATGAGGCCGCAGGGTGGGCGGATGTCGAGTTCGTGATCAGACCCTCCGCTCGAATCTGCTCCGTAGAAGCGGATCCGCAGGGAACTGTCAGGGCCCACCTAGGCGCGAGTTCTCAGTACGCCGATGGGAGCTTCAGCGGTCGAAGCCAGCATCTCCTTCGTCTGCCGGGTCCTCGGCACCCGGGAGAACGGGCGACTTTGGCGTCGCTAGGACGCTGAACCGGACTGTCCGCCAGAAGATCGCAGACGAGAAGCGGGAACGTGCTGCGCGTGCTGCCTCGCAATCGAGTCCATGTGCTTTGTCTGGGTCATTCAGGATGCCATTCACGGCTCGAGCAAGTACTTCGGGGCTTTGAGCGGGAACCATGAGTCCAGTCTGATCGTGGTCGACGTAGTCGCTGGTTCCTTGGGCACGAGTTGCGACAACGGGGCGCCCACAGTGCATGGCATGTAGAAGGACCAGCTGCCCCGAAGTTGTCTCCTCATCATCAAGGGGGAGCACGACCACAGCTGCGGAGCGGATCGCGTTCCGGTACTGATCCTCGGTCATGGACGACACTTCCGTAACCCGGGGCGGTAGTGATGGCAGCAAGTGCCGGGGCGCGCATATGACAGTCTGGCGGGTGATCGATGCGGATGCCGCTACGAGTGTGTTGTAGTCTCGCACGCTCTTTCCCACCGAGAAGACCGGTCCCTCATGACATGCGACCGAGTCCGGAAGTGCCTCGCCACCGGGGGGCTGGAGACGCCCAGCGGAACGAAGACCACGCGGCTGGCGGGCACATTCGCGATCGACCCGTCAACGGGCTGGTGCATCACAGCGATCGTGGTTGCAGTACACCTCGATCCGCTACACGGAACGTCTGCGGGAGCCGGGACCGCCCCGTCGATCGGCTCGGCCGGCAACGCCTACGACAACGCCATGGCCGAGTCCATCATCGGGTTCTGCAAGCCGGAGTTCACCTGCCGCCAGGGTCCATGACGAACGCCGGGGCAAGTCGAGCTCGCCACGCTCGAGTACATCGACCGGTGGAACAACCGCCGTCCGCACACCGAGATCGGAGACATCCCACCGGCAGAGAAAGAGGCGATGTACTACGCTGAGGCAGAGCTGAATGAGAGGCAGAGAGCCGCAATCTGACGCCTCCACCAAACCCGGCGCGATTCAGTCGCCGCATCTCCGGTCCTCTCGGACCGGCGGAGATGCTGTTGTACGAGACGGAGGCATCGTGCTACTGACCGCTGTTGTCTTGCTCGTGTTCGTTGCGGTCGCGCTTGGCGGTGTTCGCTACTGCCGCGATGCAGGTGACTACCTCATGAGCCGTGACTACACGACGGTCATGAGGGGGTTGTGCTGCGTCATTGTAGTGTTGGTGCACATCCCGGTGGAGCATGGGAACCCGCTGCAGGACTTGGCCGGCAGCTTCGCGCAAGTAGCCGTGACGCTGTTCTTCATGTTCTCCGCGTACGGTTTGAAATGGAGCGTTGACCACAAGGAAGGGTATCTCCGTCACTTCCTCAAGAACCGAATCCTCATCCTGATGATTCCGTACGCGATCATCTTTGTGACTACGGCAGCGTTCGGGCTCAGTCGGGGTGCGGCCGATTTCGTGCTCGTTCTCTTGCTCTTCTACGCGGCGTTCTACCTATCGTATCGGTTTCTCGGCCGGTGGCGGTATGTACCCGACATCGCCACTTGTGCCGTGGTCGTGCTCTACAGCCTCTCTCGTGCTCTGAATGTCGCCGGTTCCGGGTGGCCCGTCGAGGCCTTGGGTTTCGCCGCGGGCATCCTGCTGGCGCGCTTCGGCAGCGTGTTTGCTGCAAGAATCACCGGGACCTACATTGGCGTGGTCTCCAGCCTGTCCGTTACATCACTGGCCCTTGGCGTCCTCTACTTGCAGTACAAGTACGTCTGGTTCACCGGTAGTTATCTGCTGAAGATAGTTCTCAATCTGTCACTCATCCTATTGCTCTTGGCAGCTACGACGCGGATCAGGATCGGCAATCCGTGGAGTAGACTCTTGGGGACGATATCGTACGAGGTCTTCCTCTCGCACACGGCGGTCATGGGCTTGATCGAGCGCACGGGAATCGCGCTCTCCTCTGGGGTGTTCGTTCTCTGCACTTTCTTGGGCACGATCGCCTTGGCTTCCGCGCTCCATTTCGTTGACGCCCGTGTCTCACGGCGAGTGCGCAACTGGGGAAGTCCCGCGGCGCGGGCAGAGCCTACGACCGTGGCTGAGGCGGTGGAGTAGGCCGTCTCTTTGTCAGGCGGCCATCGGAGCTTCGGACACCACTACCGGGGACACTAGCCGCTCGAGCGCTTCGACCGGGAGATCAAACGCCGGACACGCGCCGTGCGCATCTTCCCAATGAGGAGTCCAGCGGTCAGCTAGACTGGAGCCGCCCCGGAGGGTTACTTACAGAACTCTCGAGACACAACCCTCGGGGTGCCACGTGCTAGGGTTTCCCACAGTGAGGTCGACACATCGACACACCCGGCGACAGCCCCTCGAATGAGGACCGATGAGACTGCTATTGGCAACCGATTGGGCCGACTGGGAACAGGCCGGTTTCGAGAACGCCGTGGAGGCGTTCCCTGCGACGCATGTCGACGTCATTCGGGATCACTCGCATGTCTCTCGGAGGGCGGGGAGGTATGTCGCGGGGGTGCTAGCGGCTGCGCGGGTCATCGCGCGGATGCCCAACTACGATGCTGCCTTGGCATGGCAGCAGGTCGTGGGCATGGCCGTGGCTGTTCTTGCGCCCAGTTCTCGGCTGCGGCGGTGTCCCTTGACGATTATGGGATTCATCTGGTCGGACTCCGGCTCAGCTGCAGTCCGCAAGACCCGAAGGCTCGCCACCGCCCGCGGATTGCGAAGAGCCGCAGCGATCGTGTGCTACTCCAGTGCAGAGGCGGAGAGGCTCTGTTCGGCCTTTCCAGCAGTAGCCGCGAAGGTGCATTACTGTCGGCTAGGCTTCGACGTCCCACCGCAGCTCGAAGTGAGAGAGGCTCCCGAGCGGCGGGTCATCGTCTCAGCCGGTGCGAGCAACCGCGACTACAGTGCGCTGTGGGCCGCAGCGGCGGCTGTGCCCGCAACGATCCTTGTCTTCGCCCAGCCCCAGACCATCCAAACGGCAATTCCGGCGCCCGCCAATCTCCATGTCGAGCAGGAGTTCGATTGGCCCCGCTTCTTTGCCGCGATGGCGGGGGCGCGGGCGGTCGTCATACCGATCGACGATCCGCACAAGACCGCGGGGCAACTGGTGGCGCTACAGGCGATGCACCTTGGGAGGGCAATCGTCGCCACGGACTGCGACGGGTTGCGGGACTACCTGCGGGACGGCGTGACTGCCATCTTGGTGCCGGCGCATGACGCTGGCAGACTCTCTGAGGCACTCACGATGGTCGTGACGGATGACGGCCTAGCCGAGCGACTAGGGGATGCCGCTCGACGAGAGGCAGAGGAGCTGTTGACGGCGGGCGCCTTCTGGAGCCGGGTACTTGGGATCGTGCAAGCGACCTGTAAGGACGCAGCGTCTGGGGCGCATCGCACATTCGCAGACCGGGGGCGGGACAGAGGATGCTAGTCTGGGACGGCGGCGGTTTGGACCACTGCTCTGCAGGACGTCCGGTTTCCCGCCGAAGTGTCGGCAGTACATCGATGGGGCTCTGGCTTCGAGCCGGACCTCCGCGGGATGGAACATGCGGATAGTCGTTGCGAACAAGTTCTGGTACCACAGGGGCGGTCTGGAACGCGTGATGTTCGACGAGATCGAGTGGCTGGAAGGCGCCGGGCATGAGATAGCGCACTTCTCAACGAACCATCCATCCAATTCCGCATCACCTTGGGCAGCCTACTTCGTGCCGTATCTCGAGCTGGGGGCCGACGCCAGGTTATCGATGACCCAGAAGGCTGCTGCTGCACTTCGGATGTTCTCCAATCGCGAGGCCGCCCGGCTGTTCAGCCTTCTGCTGAGGGACTTCCGTCCCCACATTGTTCATGTGCACGGTATTCACAGGCAGATATCTCCTTCGATCCTGGCCGTGGCGCGCAGGCACGGGATCCCGGTCGTCCAATCGCTGCATGACTACCACCACGTCTGCCCAGCCGCCGACCTTCTTCGCGGCGGAGTGTCCCCGTGCGATCCGCGCCGCTGTGGGAGGCTATGCTATGGCCCGTGTGTCGCCGCACGGTGCGTTCGCGGCGGCCTTGCGGTGAGCGCCCTGGCGGCGTCCGAAACCACATGGCAGGCTGCGACGCGAGCGTATGAGCGCGGCGTAGCGCGCTTCATATGTCCTAGTGCCTTCATGGCAGAGCAGATGCGTCGTGGCGGATGGACGCAGCCGTGCGATCTGGTTCCAAACGCCGTCCCATCGGAGCCGAGGTGTCAGGCATCGGGCGACGCATTCTGCGTAGTCGGGCGGCTCTCCCGCGAGAAAGGGGTCGGTCTCGCTCTGGAGGCGGCCCGCCGGGCCGGCGTTCGAGTGGTGGTTGCCGGTGATGGTCCGGTTGGCGCCCAGTTGCGCGGCGACTACCCCGAGGTTGAGTTCGTTGGGAGCATCGACCGCTTGGCCGTGCTCTCACTGATGGAGCGTTCGAAAGCGCTGTGCGTGCCATCGATCTGGTTCGAGAACGCTTCCATGTCCGTGCTCGAGGCTATGGCCGCAGGGACGCCGGTGGTGGCCTCCGACATAGGGGGGATACCGGAGCAGATCACCCACGATCTCGACGGCTTGCTGGTGCGTCCGGGAGATGTGGACGCGCTCGCGGACGCTATGCGCCGACTCTCCAGGGATTCTGGGCTGGCTGGACGTTTGGGTACTGCCGCACAACGGACTGTTGAGGCACGCTTTGCGCCGGCACAGCACCTCGATGGACTCCTCAGGTCGTATGGAGCCGCGATAGCACGCGCGCCTGAATGTGGTTGACGAGCGTCGTCGGATCGGTGCGGGTGGGCTTCATCTCGGATGTCACTGTGGAGAGGAACACAATGAATCGAATCTACATCGCCGGTTGTGGCGGCATGCTCGGCCATGCGTTTCACGAGGAGTTCAGCGCCAAGGCTGAACTCAAGTGCACTGACATCGATGTCAACGAGGAGTGGCTCTCCTGCCTCGATATACGCGATCTTGAGCGGTACCGGGTGGACGTGACCGCTTTCGCCCCTGACTGCCTGTTCCACCTGGGGGCGTACACCGATCTCGAGTTCTGCGAGACCCATGCCGATGACGCCTACGCCACGAACGCTACGGCTGTGGAGAATGCCGTCTACATAGCGAACGAGCTGGACATACCGCTCCTGTACATCAGCACGGCGGGCATCTTCGATGGCAAGCAGGACGTATACGACGACTGGGATGCGCCCAACCCGCTCGGCGTGTATGCCCGGGCCAAGTGGGCCGGCGAGGAGTTCGTCACGCGAAACGCGCACCGGTACCTGGTCTGTCGCGCCGGTTGGATGATGGGCGGCGGGCCACGCAAGGACAAGAAGTTCGTGCAGAAGCTGATGCAGCAGCTGCGCGACGGCAAGACCGAATTGAACGTTGTGGACGACAAGCTGGGAACGCCGACCTACACCCGGGACTTCGCCCACAACGTGGACGTCCTGCTGGAGAGTGAGTGCTGGGGGCTCTACAACATGGTCTGCCAAGGCATGACCAGCCGTCTCGAGGTTGCGAAGGCCCTGGTGGCCGAACTCGGTTTGGGCGACGAGGTCACGGTGAATCCCGTGAGCTCGGAGTACTTCGCGAGTACCTACTTCGCGCCGCGTCCGGACAACGAACGTCTCCTCAATCGGAAGCTCGCACTTCGCGGGTTGGACGTCATGCGCCCTTGGCGCGAGGCGCTGGCCGACTACCTCCGCAAGGACTACGCGAACTACGTCTCGCACTAGCCGGGGCCCCGAGCTAGTTGCGGGCCGTATCGGCCAGCAGCTTCTCGTACGACTGCGTGATGGCATCCCACGAGTAGACCGCCTCGATGCGCGCGCGGGTCCTGCCCCGCATCGCTTCGGCCTCGAGCGGGTGATCGACGAGGTACTGGAGCGCATCAACCAAGGAATCCTCGGATCCGGATTCAAAAGCCCAGCCCGCGCCGTCGATCACTTCGATGTTCTGGGGCGTGCTGCTGACGACGACGCAGCCGCCCAGCGCCATGCTCTCGAGGAGCGCCGGGCTGGTGCCGCCGACATCGGCTGCGTGGACGTAGCAGAAGGAGTTCGCCTGCAGTTCGTGGCACGGTTCGCCGTAGAGGAAGCCCGTCATCGCCACTCTGGGATCCTGCGCTGCAGTCGCGCGCATCGTGTCCTTGTAGTCGCTGGGGAAAGGGGTGTCTCCAACGACGACTAGTCGCATGTCCGTCCTGACCCGGGAGAATGCGCGGACAATGAGGTCCACGTTGTTCTCGGGTTCGAGCCGCGCCACCGCCAGGAAGTAGTTGCGCGGCTCGACCTTCAGCGCGGACAGCGCAGCCGTCCCTTCCGGGCGGGTCGTGCTGGCGCCGTAGGGGATCATGGTTGACTCGGCTCCCCAGCGTTCGCGATAGTAGGACTGGATCTTGCCGGCGTCGGCCACGAGCGCACTGGCGATCCTGGTCGCGAGGAACTCAGACAGCCAGTACCAGGCGCGGCCGGCGCGTCCCCACTTCTTGCGGAGTCGTTCGATGCCGTCGACGTTGAGCACGACCGGAGTCCCGGCGATGCGCAGGACCGCCGTGAAGACCGCGTTGGCAGCGTTGCAGACCAGCACGACCTCGTAGTGCTGCGTGGCTGCGTGGGCGCAGGCCAGCAGCGAGTGTACCGGTGTGTCCAGGTGCTTGGTATGGATCGTCGGCAGGATGACGAGGCGCACGCCCCTGTAGTGCGACTCCGTCCACATCACGGCGCCACGTCGACCGTAGACCGTCACGTCGTGTCCTCGCTCGACAAGCCTCGGAGCCAACTGCTCAACGAAAGTCTCAAATCCCCCGTAGTTGGCGGGGATTCCGCGAATCCCCAGTATCGCAATTCGCATACATCTCCCACTCCCCGGCGCCACGGCCTGCATGAGGGTCATGGTAGCGGAAGCGCCGCGCTGGAAGGCGTGCAGGATGTCAGGCTGCCCACCGAGGCGCAGGCCACGCGCACGGCGGGTTCCGCGGGCATGTCTGGGGAGCAGGCGTGCCATCGGTCTGGCGTACAATGCAGCCACCCAAGCGCCCGCTGAGTCTCGCGTTTTGAGGTGCGTATCCCGCGCAGTGGCGACACCGCGTTCACGGGCGGGCGTGCACGCTGATCTCACGCAGGGGGGCGGTTCGTGGTGACATTCTGGGACGACAAGCGGGTCTGCGTGACCGGCGGTGCCGGATTCCTCGGTTCCTTCCTTCTCGAGGAACTCGCACTTCGCGGCCGGTCCGACGTCTTCGTGCCGCACTCCGAGGACTACGATCCGCGTACGCTCGACGGGATCACGCGGATGCTCGATGACGCGCGGCCCGACCTCATCATCCACCTCGCCGCGGTCGTGGGCTGGATCGGCGCCAACCGCGCCAACCCAGCGGCCTTCTTCTACGACAACGCGATCATGGGCGCGCAGCTCATCGAGGAGGCGCGCAAGGAAGGGGTCGCGAAGTCCGTCGCTCTCGGGACGATCTGTGCGTAACCGAAGTTGAATGGGTGATCGGCTTCGACCGGAATACGCAACCCGTGTGCCCAAGGGCGTCCAGTGAATCGCGCCGGCGGGGTAGACTTCAGGGACGAAGAGCCACGCGGAAGCTACACGACGCCGCGGGACGCGACCCGAACACTCCGTCACAGTGACGGAACAACCGCGTCGCTACGCTCCGACCCGTTCCGCTTGGCGTGGAATCGGCGTTCGCCATCGCGCGGGAACGAGTGTTCGGCTTGCGCGGAATCTGCAGGAAGGGGAGTTGTGAGCGCTCGGACATCACTTGACGCGGCTCACGACACCATCGTCTCACGAAGCACCTCGGAGCGTGTTCGACCCGCGTTCCTCGGTGTCGCTTGTGGAGTTCGTGGAGCTCATCCCATGCGGTCAGCTGCCTCCTTATGGGATTGGGTTTCGGACGAACGCACAAGTCGAGCGCGCTCCGCTCGAGTACATTGACTGGTGGGACAGCCGACGCCTGTGCACCGAGACTGACGACATTTCGCCGGCCGGGAAGGAGCTGACTTGCTGCGCCAAGGCAGGGTAGAATGCGCGGCCAGGAGCCACAACCTGTCGCCCCGGCCAAGCCCGGTTCGATCCGCAGACTGGCGCAGCTGGCCTCAAGGAGGAATCCCGTGGTGAGCGACTCAAGAGCCGCCGCCTTGTTCGCAGCGGGAGTCTCTGCTGTGCTTGCGATTGCTTACTGGGTAGCGCGATGGGGCTTGGCCTGCGACTCGCCGCTTGTGATCGCTCAGGTTCTCGGAATCGCCTGGTTCATCCTGCTGCTGCCTTCCGCAGCCTCGGACGCAGCGAGTGGGCGTGTGGCCGGGGGGCGCGATGATCACCGCTGGTATCTCGCTCAACCGACCCTGACTGTTGCTGCCCTGCTGGTTCTGGTGCTGGCTGGCTTCGCAGCGGATCGCACGGGATTGCCGCTCGGTGCTGCTTTCGCCGTGTGCGGTGTTCTTCTGCTGGCATGGACTCTCACCCGCATTGCGGGATGCCTGCGCACCCGCCTGCGGTACGCGATCGTCGCAGTCGTCGCCACATCGGTCTTCGCGATTCTGATTGCGGGGCAGGTGTGGGCTTGGGGCTACTTGAGCCCCGTGTTCCTCGAGAAGGTCGCGTTGGGTGTCGCGCACCAAGACACGCTCTTCAACGCGAGCATTTCTAGCATGATTCGTACCTACGGCATCCCGAGCACGGGGTTGGACGGACTGCCATTCATCCGCTATCACTTCGGGAGTCATTGGATCCTCGCGTGGCTCTCTGCCCTCGCTAGGATTAGCCCGCTTGACTTCTATCAACTGGGCTATCCCGTGGTACTCGTGCCGCTCTTTCTCCAGAGCCTCATGGGTTTCGCTACGAGCGCCAGCACTCGTCTCTTCGGGGGCGCCATCCGACTCCGCTCACGACGCGGGCTTGCCGCTTGGATGGTGCTGGCTCTGTCGTTCGCGACCGTGTTGCCTGGCGAGCTGGGGCTGAGAGCTGGCATCTACGGAATCGTCACGAGCGAGTCGTATCTCGTGTCAATGATGTTCATGTTCCTGACCGCGTCGATCATGCTCGAGTGCCTTGGCAAAGGCCAAGGTCCGGTCAGCAGTGCGGACAGGGTCCTGCTTCTACTAGCACTTCCGGTTCTTCTGTTCTTCATAGGGATGTCGAAGATCTCCGTACTGGCCTTGACCGCCGCCCTGCTGGCCTACTATGTGCTTCGTCTTGGGCTGTACAAGCAGCGTCATTTCATGGCAGCGGTCGGAATCGGCGCACTGATTTCGGTGCTAGCGCTGTTCGTCACGACCCCCACAGGCATGGGCGGCGGTCTGGCCTTGCTGCCGTATATACGCGACTACGTTGCGTACGGCGTGAGCATGCCGGTGAAGGTCGTCTGCGCCATGTGGTTCTTCGCGGCACACTACTTGTGGTCTTGGCTCTACGTGGTTCTTCGGCTCCGCAGCTTGGGTGCGACGTCACTGGCCCGTCTGCGCGAAGTGTGGAGCGACCGGGCAGCGCTCGACGTCGAGGCGGTTGTGGTGTTCAGTCTTCTGGGAGTCATTCCGGGCCTGTGCGTCAGTATCCCCGGGGGGTCCGCTGCCTACTTCTCCGGGGTTCAGCAGTGGCTCGCCGTTGGGCTGCTGATGGGACTCCTCCCGGGACTGGTGGAGCGTGCTGTGGCGCTGGGAGTGCTTGGCAAACCGTGGCATCGGGTACGTTGGCGCATGTTGTTCTGCCTGTTGCTGGTCGGCGTGATCTCGAGTGCCACCTTGTGGGGCGGCGTCTTCGTCAGCGACCAGGTGGCAACACGTGCGGCGATTCTCTCCGCGGCGGACGGGTCGGAGCCGGTGGAGCTGCCCTCTCTTGCGTCCATGGCTTCATCTGGTGACTCGACTCTGTTGAGAAGCACCGTGTCGAGCGCACTGGCCTCGCCACGCGCCGCCCTCGATGGCAACGCGAACTACCAACTCCTGCTGCAACTCAGAAGCGCCGCAGGGACCCGCCGCGGTCAATCGGGACGAACGGCAGTGTTCGTGCCAAGGGAATACAGCACGTACTGGAGCATGCAGAACAACCCCTCATCGTCCAGTTGGCGGGCTGCCTTCCTCGTACCGGCGCTGACTGAGATGGCCGCGGTGGACGGGCTTCCCGAAAGTCCCCCTACTGGTCTCACCTACGGGTTCTCAACCTATGTGTGGGATCCGAGAGTCTCCTCGGTGGCCGAGGCATCCAAGCGGGCGGCCAGTATGGGATTCGACCGCCTCATTGTCTTCGACGGCGCCAAGGCCGGCGGGACCGTCGTCGAAACCCACTGAATCACACAAGTTCCTCAGGGGAGGTCCGACCCCGGGCCAACCCGTCTCAGGATCGCGACCAAGCTGAGCCCCGGCGGCAGGCCGACGCGCCCTCCGACGAACCCCTCCAACACAGCCCAAGCGGAGAGCGCTACGTTGAACGGCCCCCACGGTACTAGGAACTCCTCAGTTGCAGACACCGTGCCGGCGAGGACACGACGGCGTTGCAGCCGCGCGAAGGGCAGGAGCGCGACAACGTAGCCGGTGGAGGCGACAACCTCAAGGCCTGCATCGCGGACGCATTCGAGGAACGATATCGGTGTGTAGCGCCTGTAGTGGCCAGCGGCCCTGTCGCTCTCGCCGAACAACTCGGGCCAGAGCGGGACGGACACCGCGATCTTGCCATTCTCGGTCAGACGCTCGGCCAGACCTACCAACAGATCCCGGTCATCATCGACATGCTCAAGAACGTCGAGCAGCGCAATGAGGTCGAAGGTTCCACTAGGAAACGCAGGGTCCTGGAGTCCGGAAGCGAGAACAACCCTCGAGTAGTCGTCGTAGTTTCCGGCTTCGAGCGCCTCAGCTGATGCATCAACCCCGGTCACCGCGCCGAATGCCTTGAGAACAGGGCCCATGTGCCCGGTACCGCAACCGCAATCCAGCACGTCCCCCCGTAGCCACACTCGCGCGACGAGCAAGCCCGGCGACGACGACGCGTCGCCCGCGATACCACCAGTGCCGGCGCATGGTGGCCGCCATCTGATGGGTCTCGGGCGTGGGGATCTTGTGCTCCACGTCACCATCCATCCGTGTCGACGGGGTCTTCACGCTTCCATGCGCACCGGACAACCAGTCGGCATGAGGGCATGTCTGTCCATACCCGCCACTCTAGACTAGAATCGCCCGATGGTGAGCAATGCCACAACGAGGGGGGCCAGGCTTTGGAGGCAGATACGTCGCGCGGTGTCTCGGTCGTCATCCCGGTCTACAACGCCGAGAAGACGATTGCCGCGGTGTGCGCGCAAGTGGCCGAGGTCCTCGACGGGGCGGGCAGGCCGTTCGAGATCGTCCTCGTGGAGGATCGTGCGCATGATGGGTCGTGGGAGGTCATCCGCGAGTTGGCACAGTTCGACCATCGGATTCGCGGTATCCGGATGAGCCGCAACTTCGGCCAACACTGCGCGCTCCTGTGCGGCATTCGCGCTGCCCGGTATCCCGTTTGCGCAACGCTCGACGATGATCTCCAGCATCCACCCTCAGAGACGCTCAAGCTGCTGGAGGTCCTGGACTCCGGCTACGACGTTGTCTACGGCACGCCGATTCACGAGCGGCACGGCGTGTTCCGCGACATGGCATCGCGTATGACCAAGCTCGCGCTCCAGAAGGCCATGGGGGCCGAGACCGCGCGGAATGTCTCGGCATTTCGAGTGTTCCGCACAAGCGTGCGCGATGCCTTCACCGACTTCCGGGGTCCGTTTGTCTCGATCGACGTTCTGCTCACGTGGGGGACTGGCAGTTTCACGTCCGTGCCTGTCCGCCACGATCCCCGTGAACTCGGAGAGTCCAACTACACTCTGGGCATGCTGGTTGCGCATGCGTTGAACATGCTCACCGGCTTCACGGCCATACCGCTTCAGCTGGCGAGCGTACTGGGCTTCGGCTTCGCCGCATTCGGGGTCGGTATTCTGGTCTACGTTCTGGCCATGTACGCCATCTACGGGCATGCGGTTCCGGGATTCACCTTCTTGGCGAGCGTGATTGCAATCTTCTCAGGGGCCCAGCTCTTCGCGATCGGTATGATCGGCGAGTACCTGGCACGCATGCACTTCCGCGTCATGGACAAGCCTGCGTACGTGGTTGGAGAGACCACAACCAGTGGGCGCCCCGTTCCGCGGGGTCCGCAGTCATGACTTCATTCGAACTTGACTTCCGGTCGTTCCCTGATGCCGACGGATGCATCGCCTATGCGCTAGTGCCATGGGACTCTGAGGAATTCGGCTTCCCGGTGTATGAGTTGCGGATCGCGGAGCCGTCGTCGTTCACGACCGACGTGGTTCGCAGCTGGCTGCACCAGCTCGACTCGGCTGGAGGCTGTCTCGTGAGTGCAAAGGTGGACCAGCAGTCCGTTTCCACCATCCGGTCTCTCGCGTCGAACGGTTTCTATCCGGTCGAGACGGTGCTCGAAGTGGAGGGTGAACTCCCGACTATCGGCGCGGTTGCGATCACATCAGCGATTCCAGTTCGATTGCGCCGAGCCACCGAGGCGGACATGGATGCGATGACGAGTATCGCGGCCCGCGCCTTCTGGTCAGATCGATTCCACCTCGACCCAAACTTGCCCAGCAATGCGGCCGACGAGCGCTACGTCCGGTGGATACGGCGTGCATTCCAAGACCAGGAACTACTCTACGCGTACGAGCGCACGGACGAGCGCGCGGTGATCGGCTTCTACCACGTGAGAGTGGTGTCTCGCGGGAGGGTCGACCTCATGCTCGCGGCGGTCGACCCGGCACTCAGCGGGCGCGGCCTCGGATCAGCGCTCTACCTCTCGATGATGCGAGAGTGCGTTGGGCTCGGCTTCACGGAGGCGCGAACGCGGATAGTCGCGCGCAACCTCCCGGTGCTCAACATCTTCTCGCGACTAAGATTCAGGTTTGTTGGCGCGACCACCACGTTGCACTGGTGCTCTCCCGAGACGGCAGCCGTCTCGCAGGAGGTCTAGATCGCGCGCGGCACGCTCTCGTAGGAGAAGAAGCCCTCGCCGCTCTTGCGCCCCAGTTTGCCAGCGGCCACCAATTGCCTTAGGAAGGGACGCGGGGCGTACGTTGGATCGCCCGTCCTGGCGGACAGGTTGTCCATGATGTTGACCACGGTGTCTAGGCCAATGAGATCAGCAAGGGCCAGCGGGCCCATCGGATGGTTCAGTCCCAGCCGCACAGCCTCGTCGATCAACTCCGCAGATGCCACTTCCTCCTCCAACTCCCTCACCGCCTCGTTGATGAGTGGCATGAGCGCGCGGTTGACGGCGAACGCCGGCTGTGCCGCGACCCTGACAGGAATCTTGCCGAGCGATCTTGCGAACGCGTCGAGGAATGCAGACGTCTCGGGGGAGGTTCTTGAACCGACAGCCGTCTCTACGAGGCGCATCCGCGTCGCCGGGTTGAAGAAGTGGAGGACCCCGAACCGCTCGGGCCGCTGAATCGCGTTGGCGAGTTCCTCGATTGGCAGTCCCGAGGTGTTGGTGGCAAGAATGGCGCCGGGAGCCATGACTGACTCGACCGCCCGAAGGACACTCCTCTTGGCCGCGACGTTCTCAACCACTGCTTCGATGACAACGGCACACCTGTCCAGGCCGTGAAGGTCGACGGACGTCTCAAGATGGGCTGCCACCGACTCCAACTGCTCGTCATCCATGACTCTGCCTAGGCGCTCGATCAGCTTGTCTCGGGCCACGGAGAGGCGATCGGCCGAGCGGCCAGCCCAGACCACGTGGTGGCCGCGGCTCAGGAGAAGTTCCGCGAGGCCCCGACCCATGACGCCTGTGCCTACGACGCCCACGATCGCGAGAGCAGATGCCGCCTCTCGGCCAAACGGCACCTCGTCGCCGACCATGGCGGGATGGTCGAGCTTCACAATCGATTGGCCGCCGTCGCAAGCGCGCACGAGCGCACACCAGTAGGGAACGTCCTCGTGTCCGACGCTCGGAACGCATACCTCAGTGATTGCTACGATTTCAGCTGACGCCGCCACTCGGTCGTCGAGAGGAGCGCGGCACCACGTGCACTCGGGGAGATGGTACGAGTACCGGCGTGCACACGACGGACAGACCCAGTGGATCATCGCGGGACTCCCAACACATGAATGGCGCAGGTGCCCCCGACGCCTCCAATATTGTGTGTGAGCCCGATCCGGGCTGAATGGACTTGGCGTGCCCCGGCCTCACCACGCAGCTGCGTGGTGATTTCGTAGGCCTGGCTCACTCCAGTCGCTCCGATGGCATGTCCGCCCGCCTTGAGGCCGCCGCTGGGATTGACCGGCATGCGCCCGCCGAGTGCGGTCTCGCCGGCTCGAAGTAGTGCGACGGCTTCACCCGGCTTGGCGAGTCCGAGATCCTCCATCGCGACAATCTCCGCGATGGTGAAGCAATCGTGAACTTCGGCGAGATCGACGTCGCTTGGGCGAATCCCTGCCTCAAGGTAGGCACGCGACGCGGCATCCTTCGCTGCGGCGAAGCTTGTGAGCGTGCTCCGCTGGGAGAGCGAGATGACGTCGGTCGACACGGCCGATGCGAGTATCTCGATGCTTCGGCCTCCCCTCGGTTCGGATGCGATCAGGAGGGCCGAAGCACCGTCCGACACGGGGCAGCAATCGAAGAGTCGCAGCGGGTGCGCAACGCTCGGTCCCGCGTCGATGTCGCGCTGGTCAACGTGCTTCAGGTAGAAGTGCGCCTTGGGGTTCAGGTTGGCGTTTCGATGATTCTTGAGACTGACCAAGTCAAGATCCCTAGTGGTTGTGCCATAGGCCGCCATGTGCGCCTGCGTCACAAGCGCGTAGCTCGCTGGGAAGTTAAGACCCTCAACCTGATCCAGCATCGCGTCTCCGGCCATTCCTATGTTGCGGGTAAGCTCATTGCCGACGACGTCACTCATGCGTTCGAGACCAAGCACAAGGACAGTCCGGTACTTCGCGAGAGATAGCACGCCATTGTGTATGGCGACTCCACCCGAAGCACAGGCAGCTTCGACACGCCAGCCGGGAAGGTGCAGCCCGGGGAAGATGCCGGCGACCACGGAGTTCAGATGCAGCTGCCTCTGGTTCGGGCCGCCAAGGAAGTTGCTGACGATGAGCGCATCTAGGTCATCCGGTCCAAGCCCGGCGTCGCTGAGGGCTTCGAGAGTGGCTTCTTGTGCGAGTTCGGCGATCGACTTCGATGTGGGCCCGAAGCGTGTCTTGCCCACGCCGACAATGTATGCGCGCATGTGTGTCCCCTCGTGTGCTGCAGAAGCGCTACGCAACTGCGAGCGCGTCGAGCGCGTGCGCGATGACCTGATCCTGATCGAGCCCCAGCCACAACGGGAGTCGCACCAGCCTGTCACTCGTGGAGTCTGTGACCTTCATCTCGGTCGCACAGCGACCATACTCCTGTCCGGCCGGAGAGCTGTGCAGCGGAATGTAGTGAAAGACGCACCCCACGTCGGCCGCGCCCATTCTCTCGATGAACCGCGTCCGGGTGTCGAGATTGGGCATCAGTAGATAGTACATGTGGGCGTTGTGCACACACTCGGGGGGCACGATGGGTCGACGGATAATCCCTCGCGCCTCGGCAGAAGCGAACGCCTCGTGGTAGCGCCGCCAATGGGCCAGCCGCCGGTCGGTGATGGACCGTGCTTCCTGCATCTGAGCCCACAGGAAGGCCGCGTCTAGCTCGCTCGGCAAGTAGGAAGACCCAACATCCACCCACGTGTACTTGTCCACTTGGCCCCGGAAGAACTGACTTCGGTTCGTTCCCTTCTCTCGAATCACCTCTGCGCGGTCCGCAAGAGACAGGCCGTTGACCAGCAACGCGCCGCCCTCTCCACAAGTGATGTTCTTGGTCTCGTGAAAGCTGAGCGCACCCAGGTCGCCGATGGCTCCGAGCGGGCGTCCCTTGTATGTCGAAAGGATTCCTTGGGCCGCATCTTCGATGACCAGTAGGTTGTGCCTACTGCCGATCTCGACAATCGCATCCATCTCGCACGCGACGCCGGCGTAGTGTACCGGCACGATCGCGCGTGTGCGGTGTGTGATCGCCTGCTCGACGAGGGCCTCGTCGAGGTTCAGGGTGTCCTCCCGCACATCGACGAAGACGGGCGTCGCACCGCGCAGAACGAACGCGTTCGCGGTGGAGACGAACGTGAACGACGGCATGACTACTTCATCGCCGGGGCCGACCTCTGCCAGCAGGGCAGCCATCTCGAGAGCTGCCGTGCACGAGTGCGTCAGCAGCGCCTTGCTGCATCCGGTTTGCGACTCGAGCCAGGCGCTGCACTGCTTGGTGAACTGGCCGTCACCGGATAGGTGCCCTGCGGCATGGGCCTCGGAGATGTACTGAAGCTCTCTGCCTGTCAGATAGGGCTTGTTGAACGGAATCACTGCGTCAGCCGCCTCGTGATCGGTCATCCACGCGCAACCAGGATCAGCCCCACGGTAACTACCCCGACGCCGATCCAAGTCCTCGCGGACACAGACTCGTGGAGGAGGACCGCGCTCAGCACCGTCGTCACGACGAATGCAAGACTCATGAACGGATAGGCCTTGCTCAGGCTGAGGCGTGATGTGGCTGCTATCCACGCGAGCGCGGAGATGAATGCCAACGCGAAGCTACCCAGGATGAGCGGGTCGGCTAGGGCCCGGCCCAAGTAGGAGACGATCGCCCCCACGCCGCTGGGGATCGCCCCGTGACGTGCAACAGCCGTCTTCAAGAGCAACTGTCCGGCGACCGTCCCGAACAGGGTGACTCCGACATACGCCCAAGCGCTATCCATTGCGTCAGCCCGTTCGGGTCTCCTCGGGGTGCCGCCGACCCAGACCGTCGGCTGGTGACAGTCTATGGCATAGGGGCTTCATGCGTCACAATCGTTCGCCCTCCATGGGGCGAGGTCGCGTCTTGCCATGTGGAGTAGAGAGTGCCTCTGCTTGAGAAGCAGACAGCCATCGTGTGATTCTTCGAAGCGACCAAGCATTCGGAGAAGGGGCGCACGATGGCCGACAACAGAATGGGACTGGCCGACCCCCTACGCAAGGCGTTCGATAGCGGGCACGTCAGCTTCCTGCGTGAGGGCCCGGCAACCTGGAGGCCAAGCGCGACTGGGGCTGCGCCGGCGACTACGTCAGGGCCATGTGGCTGATGCTGCAGCAGCCGGTCACCGCCGGCTTCGTCATCGCGACGGGGGAGACGCAAACCGTGCGCGAGTTCGCCGAGCTCGCCTTCGCGCACGCGGGCCTCGACTCGAACGACGACGTGGTCACGCAGGACGCGCTCCTGCGCCCCGCCGAGGTCGACCTGCTGCTCGGAGACCCGACCAAGGCGAAGGCTGTGCTGGAATGGGAGCCCGAGGTGCGCTTCGCCGAGCTCGTGGCGATGATGGTGGACGCCGACATGGCGTAGAACGTCTACAATGGGCGTCACCAACCTGTCGCGGGGGCTGCAGGTGGACCGGCGCACGGGGGGCTGCACACGAATGAGCACGTCTCAGCACTATCCGACGCGCACGCGGCGCCGTTGGACGATTCGGGTCGCGCTGCTCGTCTCCGACGTTCTCATGCTCGGCCTCGGTTCGGCTCTGGCCACGGGCATCCGGTTCGGGCAACTGCGCCACGTCCAGGTCCTCGCGGAGCTGGGCCCGACGTTCACCTTCATCGACCTCTCGCTGCTGATCTCGGCCATCTGGGTCGGATCGCTGTGGCTGGAGCGCCTCTACGACGTCGACCGGGTGTTCTGGGGCACTGGGGAGTACAAGCGCGTGGCGCGCGCGCTGTCGCTCGGCGTGGTCGTCTTCATCGTCGCCACCTTCGCTCTCAGGCTGCCAGGCCTCTCGCGCGCCTGGACGCTGATGGCGTGGAGCTTCGCGATACTGCTCGTCGTGATCGGCCGGTCCCTGGTCCGGATGGCCGTGGTGTCCGCTCGGCGGCACGGGCGGTTGCTGCGTCCGACGCTGATCGCCGGTTTCAACCAGGAGTCCGCGGACATCATCCGCGCGTTGCGCGCCAACCGATCGTCGGGAATGGTGCCCCTGGGGTGTCTGGCCTCCGCACACGCCGACTACCCGCTCCACGACTACTGCAGCGACCTCGACATGCCCTGTCTCGGCGGCGTCGAGAACATCGGCGAGGTGCTCGACCGCAACAACATCGATACGGTGGTGATCTCCTCGACCGCCTACGACCACGACGTGCTCGCGCGGCTCATCGACTCGCTGCGGGGACGCAACATCGACATCCAGATGTCGTCGGGGCTGCTCGACGTGATCACCAGCCGCGTCCAGATCCGCGAGGTCTCGGGCATCCCGCTCATCACGCTCAAGGCCGTCACCTTCTCGCGGGGCAAGCGCTTCGTGAAGCGCTCGTTCGACCTGCTCGTGGGCGCGATCGGCATCGTCGTCGGCATGCCGCTGTGGCTTGTGATCGCGCTGGCCATCAAGCTCGACAGCCGCGGCCCGGTCTTCTACCGGCAGATGCGCGTCGGGCGCGACGGCCGCAACTTCGGCATGTACAAGTTCCGTTCGATGGGCGACGGCGCGGATGCGCGTCTGGACGAGCTGCGCGAGCACAACGAGGCGACCGGCCCGCTCTTCAAGATGCACAACGACCCGCGCGTGACCCGCGTCGGCCGGTTCCTGCGCAAATACTCGCTCGACGAGTTCCCGCAGCTGCTCAACGTGATGCGCGGCGAGATGTCGCTCGTCGGTCCGCGACCGCCACTTCCCAATGAGGTCGACACCTACTCGGACTACCACTGGCGCCGCATGGAGGTGCTGCCGGGCATGACGGGCTTGTGGCAGGTCTCCGGGAGAAGCACGCTCGGCTTCGACGAGATGGTCCGCCTCGACCTCCTCTACATCGAGAACTGGTCGGTGGGCTTCGACATGTCGCTGATGCTGCGCACGATCCCCGCGGTGCTGCTGCCCGAGGGCGCGTACTGATTCTCGGACCCGCTCTGCCGCAGGGGAGCGTGCACCC
>Ga0209540_10000683_pt1 | contig 29316 bp, 28 predicted proteins | sample BarGraIncu01121A_FD_184501 | JGI IMG/M metagenome (GOLD analysis project Ga0209540, IMG submission 184501) | Arctic peat soil microbial communities from Barrow, Alaska - Barrow Graham LP Incubations 011-21A (SPAdes) (version 2) | ecosystem: Environmental > Terrestrial > Soil > Wetlands > Peat... | reverse complement strand
AGTTGCAACAAAACTTAAGAGAGGGTTCCGAAGCAAAGGCTTGGGGAGAGTTTAATCGGGAAGATATTGATAAAATCAAGATGTTGGGGTACGAGCTCCATTTCTATATAACATCTGAGAAAAAATTTAAGCCTGACTGGAACTCGGAATATTTACTCCATATGTTAAACCAAAGCGATGGCAAGTGTTATTTTGTTATTCTTAACCCTATTGGAGAAGAGTTCCGGTTTGACATTCCTGAGAGCAAGTTTCCACAAACCTCCTACCATCTGCTGGTTGCCAAAATTGAGCAACTGCAAATGAATATTGATTACAATAATAAAAAAACCGAAGCTTTTACAAGTGTTATCGATACTTTTAATAAGAGGTCGGGTGAGATTGGCGGGGAGTTGGACCTATATCTTGCAAATGCATCTTCTCAAAAGGAGGCAGAAGAAACTATCGCCCTACTGACAGGTTTTGCACCTTTAGATACGAACATTGCGGTTACAGACTTTCTCGATAACGAGGCTCTTTATTATATAACTGAAGAGGCTGTTGAGGAAGATAACCCTCCTATTAAACTGAAAAACAACTTTTTTACCAGATTGTACGAACCAATTGGAGAGCTATATATGCTGCCAAAATATGGAGAGTTAGACCTGACTCCGTATTTTGCACCATTTTATATGCTCTTTTTCGGGTTCTGCCTTGGAGACATAGGCTATGGTTTGGTTCTTTTGATCGGGGGCGGGCTTGCAAAATTCAAGTTTCCAAAAATGAAATCCTATCTTACTCTTATTCAGTTTTTGGGTTTTGGCGCTGTTCTGATGGCAACACTCTCGGGTACTTTTTTTGGAGCCAAGTTAGCAGACATACTTCCGTTGCCGGACTCTGTAAAGTCTCTCTTCTTCACCGATCTTAATATGTTTTGGTTTGCCATTATCTTTGGATTGTTTCAAATCGTAGTTGCAAGAATCATTACAGCAATTGATTCTATCATAAGGAAAGGATGGCAATATGGGATGAGCAACATCGGCTGGGCAATTTTGATAATTTGGGGTTCATTTGCATATGCCGGAACAATGGTTCCCACATTGGTTCTTCCAGGGTTTGCTAAATATGTAGCAATATTCAGTCTTATTCTCATAGTGCTTTTTTCTTCTACCGAGGGTAGTATAATATGGCGAATTATAAAGGGTACATTCTCTTTGTATGACATTACCGGAGTTTTCGGAGATACGCTCTCTTATATCCGGCTTTTCGGGCTGGCAACATCAGGCGGAATATTGGGTTACGTGGTTACCTCTGTTGCTATGAATATGACAAGCACACCTTATGCAGGATGGTTTATTGCAGGTATAATCCTGATTATCGGGCACACAGCCGTTCTTATGCTCTCATGTCTTGGCGCTTTCGTACATCCAATGCGTCTTACATTTGTAGAGTTTTATAAAAATGCCGGTTTTACAGGAGGGGGTAAAGTATTCAGACCTTTAAGCAAATGAAAATAAATTACTAATAAATCAGATAAATAAAAAAATTATGGAACAAACATTACTGCCCCAAATTTTAGCCTATGTCGGATTGGCATTTATGTTGACATTGTCTTGTATTGGCAGTGCCATTGGAGTTACTATGGGTGGAAACACAACCATAGGTGCTCTAAAGAAGAATCCTGAGATCTTTGGCCAATCCATGATCCTCTGTGCTCTTCCCGGTACACAAGGCCTCTATGGCTTTGCAGGGTTTTTCCTTGCTTTGAGCAAACTGACAGTGATTGCAACTGCTCTCACTCTAAACCAAGCTTTAGCAATATTTGCAGTGGGCATTGCTCTTGGATTTGTTGGTCTTATTTCTGCAATTCAACAAGCTTCATTGTGTGCAAATGGTATAGTGGAGATGGGTAATGGTCATGATGTTTTCGGAAAAACACTTGTCTTGGCTGTTTTCCCCGAACTCTATGCTATCCTTACATTTGCAGCTGCATTCTTAGCTCTTCCTGCATAACAAGTTTATACAAAATATTGGGTGTTAAGGTAAAATTCATTACCTTAACACCCATATTTGTGCAATATAAACAGGTATAAATTATTCTTTTTATGACACTTATAAAATCTATTTCAGGAATTAGGGGCACAATCGGAGGTGAGATTGGTAATGCCCTTACACCTATAGATACAGTAAAATTCATTGCTGCATACTCCACTCTTCTGAAAGTAAGATTAGGTTTTAAAGAGAGATATAAGGTGGTTGTCGGAAGGGATGCAAGGATCTCCGGACAAATGGTAGATCAACTTGTCTGCGGAACCCTGCTAGCTTGCGGTATAGATGTCGTTAATGCAGGATTGGCCTCTACCCCTACAGTTGAGATGGCCGTGGTTTTTGAAAAGGCAGACGGAGGTATAATTCTGACTGCCTCACATAATCCCAGGCAGTGGAATGCTCTTAAACTTTTAAACGAAAATGGGGAATTCTTAGGTGCCGCCGAAGGCGAATTGTTACTTAAAACAGCAGAAGCAGAAGAGTTTCATTTTTCCGAAGTCGATCAACTTGGTGTCTTGACAACTACAGACTTCACAAAACAGCATATTGAAGCAGTTCTTTCGTATCCATTTGTAGATACTGAGGCTATTTACAGGGCCGGTTTCAAAGTTGTACTGGATGCCGTTAACTCTGTTGGAGGTATCGTAATGCCTGCTCTTTTAGAAGCGTTGGGTGTAACATGCATCGGAATTAACTGTGACCCTACCGGTCAATTTGCACACAATCCGGAACCTCTTCCGGAACATCTCACTGAATTATCTGCAAAAGTGGTAACAGAGAGAGCAGATTTAGGCATCTCTGTAGACCCCGATGTAGATAGATTAGCCCTCATTTGTGAAGATGGAACCCCATTTGGAGAGGAGTACACATTGGTAGCAGTAACCGATTATTTTTTAAAAAATAAAAAGGGCAGTACCGTATCCAACTTATCGTCATCAAGAGCTTTAAGAGATATTACAGAGAGTGCAGGCTGCAACTATTATGCATCTCCTGTTGGTGAAGTAAATGTTGTCAAGGAGATGAAACGGGTTTCTGCCGTTATCGGTGGGGAGGGAAACGGAGGTGTTATTGTTCCGGATCTTCACTATGGAAGAGATTCTCTAATTGGTACCGCACTGTTTTTAAGCCTCTTAGCAAACAGTAATTGCACAGTTTCCGAGCTAAAGAGGGTCTATCCTTTATATTTTATATCTAAAAATAAAATCGAACTTTCGCAAAAAGTAGATGTCAATAAGATTTTATTGAAAGTTAAAGAGATTTATAAAGATAATCGAATTACAGACAGTGATGGGATAAAGGTAGATTTCGATAAAGAGAGAAAATGGGTTCATCTGCGCAAATCAAATACAGAAGCTGTTATAAGGATTTATGCTGAGGCTCCTTCGAAAGGGGCTGCCAATGAACTCGCCAAAGAGGTAATTGAAAGAATTCATAAGATCATTAAATAATTTACGAACAATATGTTTTCGTTTAGAACCACTTCCCTGCTAGAACAGCCGGATACCATACTGAGAAGTGGAAAATTGGCGCTACTATGCAATCATGTTGCATGGCACCCGGAAACCGGTGAGTACCTATTTGAAACACTCGCCAATAAGGGCGTTCTCAAAAGGGTTTTTATGCCCGAACATGGCCTTTTCGGTGAGCTTCAAGATCAGGTAAAACTAGACAAAACTGAGACATATAAGGAGCTGGGCTTAGGTAAATGTGATTTTGTATCGCTTTATGGCTCTGCCCAAGAGTCATTAACTGTTCCGGTTAAAAAGCTAAAAGATATTGACGGATTGATTATTGAGTTACAGGATGTGGGAGCCAGGTATTACACGTTCAACTCAACGATTTTTAATCTTTTTAAGCTTCTTAAAAAGGAAAATTTAAACCTTCCTGTCTATATTATTGACAGAATGAACCCGGCAGGGCGTCAAGTGGAGGGAACAATGCTGAGACCAGAATACTCTTCTTTTATCGGAATTGAAGGAATCACTCACAGACATGGCCTTACAATTGGTGAATTTGCCTACCTGTTGTATAATGAAATAAATGCAAAGTTTCCTCTACATATTATTGCATACGGTTCCGAGAAGTTTTCCAAAGATCTTCTGCCTTGGAGTATTCCTCCATCACCAAATTTTCCCGGCCTGTTTACCAGCCACTTTTACAGTGGCCAGGCTCTATGGGAGGGAACCAATGTAAGTGAAGGAAGGGGAACAACCCGTCCGTTTGAACAGTTTGGTGCTCCATTTATGACAAGTCTGATAAGTTATAACCGTCAAAAGGGGTTTAAAAACTGGAACGATCCAAAGAATCCCATACACGATCCTGCTGTATACATTCGCTGGCAAAAGTTCATCCCTGCTTTCCACAAATATCCGGGCGAGGCTTGCTTCGGATTCCAACTCCACCCCATTCCAGGAATTCAATACCACTCATTGGCACATAATTTGCGCATCATCCGGTTCATAGCAGACAATTGTAAAGAATTTTCATTCCTGCAAGGCAAATATGAGTCCGGGAACGACAAGAGTGCAATTGAGCTACTACTTGGAGACAAACTCCTTATAGACTTTGTCAAAGGAGAGCAAAAATGGGAAACAGTAAAGGAGCATATGAAGGTAGATGAGCAGAAGTGGATTAGAAAAGCTAAAAAGTTTCTCCTTTATGACGAGCAGATGTTCAGATGTAAATAGAAAATAAGTCAAATATAATTTAGAATTAAAATGGCAAATCCGGTTTTAAGTGAAAAAGTTTTTAGGAACACTGCAATAACAGATGATGCAGGTGTTATGACAGTAAAGGGAACTGCTGTAAAATCCCTTATTTTGATATTTATGGTACTTGCAGGTGCAATGTACACATGGAAAGTTGCTTATGAAGCAATCAACCCTGCTTCAGTTCAGCCCTGGATGTGGGGTGGTCTGATAGGAGGTTTTGTTGTTGCAATAATTATAAGTTTCAAACCAGTATGGGCACAGTATCTTGCCCCTATATATGCGGTTCTTGAGGGTCTTTTCCTTGGAGCCATATCTGCTATGTTCAATCAGGCATTTGCAACCAAAGCCCCTGGAATTGTTATGAACGCCACACTGCTTACCATCCTTACTGCTGTGGTAATGTTAATTATATACCGGGCAAATATTATTAAAGTCGATGGCAAATTTGCAAAAATTATAATCATAGCAGTGGGAACTATAGCACTCTACTACTTTGTCACAATCCTTCTCGGTTTTTTTGGTGTAAACCTGACAATGTTGCAGGACAGCGGCCCTTTGAGCATCGGGATAAGTCTGGTTATTGTGGGTGTTGCTGCATTTAGTCTTCTTCTGGACTTTAACTTTATAGAAAAAGCAGCTGAAGCTGGTGCTCCCAAGTATATGGAGTGGTACGGAGCATTTGGTCTAATGGTTACATTGGTATGGTTGTACCTGGAGATATTGAGGTTACTGGCTAAATTTGCAGGTAACAGAAATTAATTTTGCTTGTGAATAAATATTTTGTACTTTTGCAACCCCATAATAATAAAAATTCAGAGAAATGAAGAAAGGAATCCATCCCGAAACCTACCGTCTTGTAGCTTTCAAGGATATGTCTAACGAGCATATATTTGTCACTCGTTCTTGTGTAAATACCAGAGAGACAATCGTTCACGAAGGAGTTGAATACCCTGTTGTAAAAGTCGAAATCTCAAATACATCTCACCCTTTCTATACAGGCAAGATGAAACTGGTAGACACAGCAGGTCGTGTTGATAAATTCCTAAACAGATACAAAAAGATTCAGAAATAATCTTTTTAATACACACTACAAAAAAAGACCCTGTGAGGGTCTTTTTTGTTTATTTACATAACGGGAAATGGTGATTATAGTTATTGTAATTTAAACATCACCGGTATGGTGAACTTGACATTTACATCTTTACCACCCTGTGTACCTGGTATCCATTTAGGCATTTGAGAAATCACTCTTAATGCCTCCATATCCAATGATTTGTCCACTCCTCTTATTACTTTGGGATCTATTACTGACCCGTCCTTTGTAATGATGAACTGTACAATTACTCTCCCTTGGATTCCCTTTTTAATTTCCTCATCCGGGTATTTAATATTTGCGCCCAGCCATTTTGCAAGTCCTTTGTCACCACCATCAGCGAATTTTGGCATATTCTCCACAACAATGAAAACTTGCTCACCATCTTTAGTTTCTGATGAAGTTGCCGGAGTGGCATTTTTTGAGCTATTCACGGTTGGTTGTGAAGTAGGTTTTGAAATTTTCCCAGTAGGTTGCTGAGCAGCATTCGGACTTTGTTCAGTTGGCTGCGGTGGGTTGGCCTGCTTATCGCCGCTTTTATCACTACTGTTTCTACATGAAACGACAAAGAACAGAGCCGAGGTCACCAGAACAACCGAAACAACAGTAATGATCCGATTCCTTTTTTCATTTAAATTTTCCATTTTTCTCAATCTTTTTATAGTTAATGAATTGTTCAACCTGTTTGCCACAAAAGGGGAAACGCCAAATTGTCTGTAAAGCATAAGGTTCTGATAGTAATTAATTGTATACCCGCTCATAATTACATCTTTATCTGCCTGATACTCATGAACGGAAACTAGTGAGGTCTTCATAAAATATATAAAGGGATTGAACCACTGTATCGCGTTTATTGCTGAAATCAGGATAATATCGAAGGAGTGACCTCTCTTCACATGTGCTCTTTCGTGTGTTATTACACACTTACTTTCCAAATTGTCATCTTTATCCTTGAGAAAGACAATATTAAAAAAGGAGAACGGAGAGTCGATTCTGTTGCTTGAAACAATAATAACTCCTCCACTCCTGCTCTTCTGTCCATGTAGATAGAGATATAATATTTTAAATAATTGAGAAATAAATATCAGTGCGAATATTGATAGTATTGAAAAGTAAATTAGCTGGAGTTGAGAAAATCTATCGGCCTCAATAATGTTCTCAACCTGACCAGCTGCCACCCCTCTGCCAATGATAGTTATTTCCGGGAGAACAATTGAAAAATTGTATATAGTATTAACCGGAATTGATAAAACCGGAAATACAAGGGTGCAGAATGAAGATATCAAAAGGTATCCTCTCTGAAAGTTGTAACTGCTCTTTCCCGAGACAAGAAATACAAACAAAATATAGAAAAGAGCTCCGCAAAACACAGATTCTGCTATATAAGATATAATTGAATCCATAATATAATGTGTTAATTAATTATTGCTTTTGATTTTTGTTTTTCGATTATCTTCATTATCTCATTTGCCTCTTCCAATGAGATCCCCTCTTTTTTGGACAAAAAGGAGACGAGGTTCGGCAGAGAATTTGAAAAAAATGATTGAAGTACATTCCCCATATAACTGTTGAGATATAAATCGCGGTTAATCAAAGGAAAGTATTCGTGGGTCTTTCCAAAGCTGTTATGTGAAACAAATCCCTTTCGTTCAAGTATTCTGATAATTGTTGATACAGTATTGTAAGCTGGTTTCGGGTCCGGAAGATCTCCAACCAGATCGTTTACAAATGCCTTTTCTCTTTTCCACAGAAGTTGCATTAACTGCAGTTCTGCTTTTGTCAGCTCACGAATTTCTTGTTTTTTTGCCATTATATTTTTTATTTTTCTTAACCAAAGTTAAAACTAATAATTTAGTTATGCAACTATTTTTTTAGTTTATCAATAAAAGTTTTACACTCTATTCTCCACGCAATTTTGTACCTTTGAATCAAATCCGTTATAATTTATGACAACTGAGCTGATAATCCGTGAGTTGCGAAATTTATCAGAAGAGTACAACTCCTCTCAATATTTCTCAAAGGATCCTATAATCTTCCCAAAATATTTTGCCGAAAAATTGTTTTCCGGCGAAGCATCTATTCAGGATGTAGAGATAGCAGGCATATTATCTGCCCATTTAGCCTGGGGCAGAAGAGAGATGATCGTACGAGATTGTAACAGGATGTTTGATGAAATGGACTGGAGACCTTTTGATTATATAAAGAGAGGCAAGTATAAGGATGATGACAAGAGTTTGCACAGAACAATTAAGTGGTGTGAGTTTGCTAAAGTATGCAGAAATTTAAACAAATTCTACGCAAACAATACTTCTCTGGAAACACTTGGAGCAGAAGAAATTCGCAATACTATTTTTGAACAGCCACACAATCCTAAAGCTGCCAACAAGAAAATCCATATGTTCCGGCGTTGGATGGTAAGGAATGATAGTATAGTAGATCTTGGGGTATGGACAAGATTGAAACCGGCCGATTTGGTAATTCCTCTGGATGTTCATGTTCATAGAACGGCACTTGAATTGGGTATTACCGTCAGAAAATCTGCAGATATTATAACAGCAATGGAAATTACCGATTTTTTGAAACAGATTTTTCCAGATGATCCATGCAAGGGAGATTTTGCACTCTTTGCATATTCAGCTGCAAAGAACCAAAAAAATGGTTAAATTTGAATTTTGAGGATAGGATGGGAAAGCTGTTTATAATATCGGGATGCAATGGGTCAGGAAAGACAACTGCTTCATACACAATACTTCCAGATATGTTGGATTGCAAAGAGTTCGTGAATGCAGACGAGATAGCAAGAGGCCTCTCTCCTTTTAAACCCGAGAGTGTCTCAATCCAGGCGGGAAAGATCATGCTTGAGAGAATTCAGAATCTTATAGCAAATGGCACAGATTTTGCACTCGAAACCACTTTGGCAACCCGTACGCATGCAAATGTAATTAAATATGCACAGGAAAACGGATATAAGGTAACACTTGTGTTTTTTTGGTTAAATTTACCAAGTCTTGCAATTGAGAGAGTTAGAATGCGTGTTGAATCGGGAGGTCATAATATTGAAGAAAAAATTATACGAAGACGATACGAAATCGGAATAAAACATCTATTTTCGCTTTATATTCCGCTTTGTGAATATTGGATGATAATAAATAATTCAACAATACCTCCTGAACTCATTGCAGAAGGGGGGAAAAACATAGAACCTAAGATATACAATAAACCAACCTACAATAAAATAATTAATTATGAGCGAATTAGAGACTAGAGAACTTAGAGATAATATTCTCAACGGTTTGAATATCTCCTTCCAACGTCTTATACAAGAAAAGAAGAAGAATAATTCGGAGCTTGTTTTTTCAAACAAAGGCAAAGTAGTCAAAGTTAAAGCAGCCGAATTATAATTTAATATAAATTGTCCCAAAATAAATATTTAGATGCTAATAAGGCGTATTAGTTCGCTACTGCTGAGTATACTCTGCAGTAGTTTTTTATTTTCTCAGGTGAAGTTTTCTTCCAATTTTGAATCCGGCAGTCTGGGTGATGTTAAGCTGATTGATTCAACCTGGATATCAATCTCATCAAAAGATTCCATTCTGACACTCTCTTACGATGTTTTTTCCAGGTTCGACCCACTTAACCCGGTTGACACATCGCTTTCACCCAGCGCACGCTGGTACTTCTTTAGGATTGAGGGAGTCAAAGGCAAACAAATATTTCTGAACTTTCACAATTCAGAGGCGATCAGACCTTTTTACTCTTATGATGGAGTCAATTTCCAGCGTTTTGAACAGGGGGAGAATTCATCAAAAGGGCTTTTAAATAAAATCTATACAAAGGACACAGTGTATATCAGCCATTTCATTCCGTATACATACTCGCACCTTTCAAATAAGATAGACCAATGGAAAAAGAATGAATTTGTCAAATATCAGGAAATCGGAAAAAGCCAAATGAATGTTCCCATACATATGCTGACGATCACCGATAGCCGTGTTCCCGATAACAATAAAAAACGCATATGGATCCATGGGCGAGCTCACCCAAGTGAACAACCCTGCAGTTGGCATCTGGAAGCGATGATTGACGAGTTGACCTCGGGCAGCGAATATTCAAAATCGTTATTGGCCAAGGCCGTATTCTATATCGTACCTTTTATTAACCCCGATGGTGTAATTGGAGGTTACTCACGTTCAACATCAACCGGAATAAATGTAGAAATCAATTGGGACAGAGAAGATTCTCTTACCACACCTGAGGTAAAAGCGTTAAAGAGAAAACTTGCGGAACTCACTTCTGAAAAGCCTATTGACCTTTTTCTTAACATGCATTCACAAATTTCAAATTCAGTCACATACTGGATACACACAGCCGAGTCTACATCAGACAAAACTTTTAAAAACCTACTGCTTCTCTCTAATCTTACAATTAACGACAATCCATATTTTTCATCAAAAGATCAGAGTTTTTCCGGGGTAGCTCCAAGGTATGCAGAGGGATGGATGTGGAACAGATTCGGTGATAAGACAGTTGCTATAACATTTGAAACCCCTTATACCTACTACAACGACAACAGAAATGGAGAGTGGGTGTCAATAGACAACCTTTCCAGAATGGGAATGAACTCATTACACGCAATCAGCGACTATCTCAATATTTCTACTTCCAATCGAATTTTGGTCGATCCTAAGTTGATCAATAAAAAGAAATGGGTAAAATCTGTAGATAATAAAGCGGTCTTTTTTGGAGATGATTATTATAAATCTTCATCTGAGAAAGCCGGAATAAAGGTCTCGGTTCCAAATCTTAAGAAAGGTGATTACAAAATCTACAGTTGGCTTGCAGGACCTGCCGGGAATATTAGCCCTGCCGGGACAAACCTTTGGAAAGAGGTTGGAAGGCTGGTACATAAGAGAGATGGAAAACTTATCTGGAGAGCGAGAGCCAACCAACTTGAGGGTACAGCAGACATGTTTCTACTGGTAAAATAAGTTCAGAATACTTGGCTGATAAGTTTATATTTTCATATATTTGCAGGACAATGCGGTAGTAGCTCAGTTGGTAGAGCATCAGCTTCCCAAGCTGAGGGTCGCGAGTCCGATTCTCGTCTACCGCTCAATTTCTAAATAACAGACAATGAGACATAGATTAACATTATTTCTGCTGTTATTTATGATTGCAGCCGGATCTCAAAGTATAAAAAATCAGGTGGGTGCTCAGTATCCTGGAGGGGTAACTGAACTTAAAAAAATCGTAAACAAAAATCTTGATAAATCTCTTTTAATAAGGGAATTTGGAGTGAACTCCAGGTTAACCCTGCAATTTTCAATAGACAAATACGGCTACGCACAAAGAGGAATTTTTTTAGGGACAGATGATCCTCGTCTGAAAAAAATGTCCAAAAAGGTTGTTAGGAAAATGTCCCGCTTCAAGCCGGCTAAAGTTTATGGAAAGCCATCAAGATCGGACATGATCATGGAAATTGAACTAAAATAATTATCTAGTTTTTTCGATTTTCTTCTACAAATTTCGCCAGAGTTCTCACTGATGTGAATACCTGTTTATGAGCCTTAGGATCTTCCATTCGGATTCCGTACTCTCTCTCGAGCAAAATAACTAACTCCAGAGCGTCGATAGAGTCAAGTCCCAATCCATCCACAAAGAGTGGAGCATCTGTGTCGATATCTTCCGGGGTTATCTCCTCCAGATTCAAAGCATCTATAATTTGTTGTTTTAATTTAAGAATTAGCTCGTCCATAGTTTTTCAATTATAATATTTATAGTTATTGTTCTTATAAATCCAATCTGTACCTGTGATTATACAGTATTGCAACAACAAAGCAAGTTATTCCGAAAAGAATCAAGGCACCGCACTCAGGCAAAATTGCCCAAAATCCTTCATCCCTCAAGAACAAACTGTAAAAGCCCGATAATCCCCAATTCATAGGTGACAATTTACTTATTGTCTGCATCGTCTCGGTCATTAAAAATATTGGCACCCATACTCCACCTACTGCAGCCATAATCACTACTGAAATAGAGCCAAATACTGCTGATTGCTGGTTAGTTCGGGAAATGTTTCCGATACATAGACCAAATCCTATTGCTGCAATTGCCGTAGATAGCGCTAAAGCAAAGAGCGCAAAGAATGAGCTTCCCAATGTTAGTGATTCAAGTCCAAAAAATGGAAGAAGGTAGACTCCGATAAGCAGCATCACTCCAAACTGTAACAGTGCCAAAATAGTATAAACTGTAGCTTTACTAAGCAAATACTCAATATATGTGCAAGGCATAGTAAGCAATCTGGTAAAACTTCCCTCCTCTCTCTCTTTTATAATACTACTTGACAAAGATATCACAATGAAAAATATTGCAAAAAGAGTCCATGCAGGGACATTGTGTTGAACAGAATTTGGCACAATCTTATTACCCTCAAGTTTAGCGAATTTAGCATCAATTGTAACTTGATCGCCGGAAAATTGATTAGTAGAGATCGGTATTGGACTTAATTTATTTACCTCTGTAGTAATCTCTTTTAGTATGAACTCGAACTGTACTTTTTGGGCCTTTTCCCTTAAAGTGCTCATTAAAACAGAGTAGAAAGATGCTTTTGCAGTAGGATCGATGAAAATTGAAAGATCCACTTTCTCTTGTGGAGGTACCTCTTCAATCCCGTTAAATGCGCAAACCACATACTTCCTTACATTTGATTTTATTTTTTCAGTAGCGTCCTGCGGAAGATAAATACCCAATAAAAAATCACTTGTCGCAACTGCCCTCTCAACCTCTTCCAGCGAAGGGGAACGACCGTCAATATCTCGTGTAATGTCAAAAATTCCCGATTCGGAGATCTCTTTATCGATTGCTGCTCCAAGTTCACCTTTGTCATGATTGACCAATAATAGAGGAACATGCACATCATTTACAATGTTTAGAGTGCTGTTTTGCAAAGAAGACATAAGAATAACAAGCAAAATAGGCATCAGGAACATTAACAGCAAACCGGCAACGTCTCTTATAAGCAAAAGGAAATCTTTATATAATAAATATTTAAATCTATTCATGACAGTCCCTCATCTGTTTTCCTGTCAAAGACAGATATAGTGATTCCAGGTTTTTGCATCTGCCGTTTTTCTCCACCATCTCCTTTGGGGAGCCCACACAAATTACCTTACCGTTGTCAATAAAAGCCACTTGGTCACAGATCTCCTCTGCCTCTTCCAGGTAGTGTGAAATAAAGAGAATTGTCGTTCCTGCCCTGTTTATCTCTTGAAGTTTTTCCATTATCAGTTTTCTGGATTGTACATCTACACCTGCCGTCGGTTCATCCAAAATTAATATTTTTGGATCATGAAGCATTCCTGCAATAAGATTTATCCTGCGCTTCATGCCACCCGAGTAGCGTGAAATAATTGTGTCTCTGCTACCGGATAAATCGAATAGTTCCAATAACCCTTCAATCTTCTTTTCTGATAAATGTCTGGGCAAACCATAAATACCACCGATTATTCTTAGATTTTCTAATGCTGTTAACGTGGGAAATAGTGCAATATCCTGGGGGACCAATCCAATGAATGGTTTAATTTTATTGATGTCCTTCTTTACTGAAAGACCATTCACATATATAGAACCGCTTTCAAACTTTCTTAATCCACAGATGGCGCCTATAGTTGTGGTTTTTCCTGCGCCGTTGGGAGCAAGAAGTCCGAACAGAGAACCAAAAGGAATCTTAAGTGTAAGACCGTTCAAGGTGGGACTCTTCTTTCCTTTATAGGTCTTTGTGAGATCATTAATCTCTATCGCAAAATCATTGTGCATCTCTGGTAACCTTTTTCAATTTTTTAAAAAGCACCTCTTCTCTGTCTGCAATAATCATAAGTTTGTCTGCAAGTTGATCGTATGAGAGAATATCTCCCTCCCGCTTTTTAAAAAATCTTGCAGAATTATATGAAAAGTCTCTCCACAAATCTCCAATAGATGTAAGGTCATCCGAGAGCTTATTTAATCTTGGTTCTTTTAGCAGTCCTGCTGCCTCTTGCAAAAATGCTGCATACATAAATCTGAAGCCGGCGCCTCCGGTACCTATCTCTTCCAACATTCTTATAACTTGGGCAAGGTTTAAAGCAGCATTCTTCTCTCCGAAAAATGATACCCATTTTCTCATTCTCTTTGCCAAATATCTGATACCGGCAACACCAAACATAGGTAGAGGTATTCTGAGCATACGGTTGCAATTTTTCAAAATTGCCTTTCTTATCATTTTTTCATCAACCGGCTTTATCCCTTTAATATCTTCTATATAGTACATTCTTCCTTTGGGAGGGTAGGTTCCTTTTGCAAATCTTACCAATTTTAACTCATCAAAGGTGAGTCTGCATTTATCAACTACAACCGGGTCAGACACGATATACTGGTCATTTTCTTTCCCTATTATACAAACATTGTGGGCATTAAAATGGAATCTGTACTCTTTGGGAAAATAGGGCAGATGATAGACTCCTACTAAAACTCCGACGGGAATACCTTGCAAAAGAATTTCATCCAACTTACTCATAGCTTTTTCTTTGTCCCGAAATTTAAATCGTTTCATTTTTATACCAAGCAGCCTGACTACTCTGGAAAAGATATCACCGGGAAGGGATCTGAAAGAGGTAACGGCCATACCATGCATTTTTATAAATGGCATGTGTGCAAAGAAGAGAGCCGAGCCAAGTCCGAAAACCATTGCTTCGCTCATTTCGACACCGTAAAACCTTAAAAGATTGCTAACCACGCCGTTTTCACAATGCGCAGAAGGCTTGTGGACAAAATCCAATTCCATAATCAATCAACAGAGATAAGTTGTTCAACACTAATTTTTAATGCATCAGCCAATTTTAAGAGATCATCGTATTTTAGGCTGGAAAAAGGTTTAGGTTCACAAAATTTTTTTATTTTTCGTTTTGAAAATCCTGAATAATCGGCCAAAATTGCAGGGGTCATTACCAACTTATGAAGATGATATGCTAACGGGCTAAGCTTTCCGGAGAGAACTTCCGTTTTTATTTTTTCTGTCTCCTCATTAATAGCGGCCCATGCAAAATTGATGGCATCATTTTTAGGTTCCCAACCCACGCTTATTACCTGAGTGTATTTGCCATTCTCATCAACAGCATAACAGACATCTCTCACACCGGAAGATTCCAAAATTACACCATCTTGTGGTACCTCTTTAATTTTCATGACTAGCAAACAGTTAAAAGAGCAAAAGCGTATGAAAAACGGGCACTTTCCGGAACCATTAACAGAATTTTATCCTTTTTTTTCAGCTCTTTAGTTCGTACTAATTCATCCAACATTAAGAATGCAGAAGCTGCTGCAACATTGCCGACATGTGGTAGGTTAACAAACCATTTCTCTATGGGAATAGGAAAATTCGTTTGATTCAAATTCCTCATAATGCGAGGTTTAAAATACATAGATGAGAGGTGTGGAAGAAACCATGTAATATCGTCTAGCTTAAGATTGTGTTTTTCCACAAGTTCACTAAAGAATTTAATCCCCATTTTGACAATATTTTCACCAAGCAACTTGGTGTTTTGCTTTATTGCAAATAGCGATTTTCCAGTCCAATCTTCTTCTGAAAAATGAGTCCAACCGAGAAGTTTGCCATTGTCGTCAAAATCAGCTCCGGCATACATGCAAGTTGGGAGTGTATTTGCGTACGAAGTTAGCTCTATCCAATCGATTTTAAGTGAAATACCGTCACTTGACGGTTTATTTGATAGCTTTACTGCGCCGGCCCCATCTGAGAGCATAAATCTTAAGAAGTCCTTTTCAAACGCAATAATCGGGTTATTTTTCAAAAGCTGCAGGTTCTCATATTCTTGTTTAAAGTAAGAGGATCTCATCCAAGCCGAAAGCCTTTCAGAAGCAAGGCAGACTGCATTTTGCTTATCTCCCAAAGCTACTGCCATATATCCATATTTCAATGCATGCATTCCGCTGCAACAAGATCCTGCAAATGAAACGACCTCTGTACTCTTGCTTCCACCCATCTCTCCGTGAATCTGAACTCCATGAGATGGCATAATCATCTCTTGAGAAGCGGTACCTACTGAAAGAAGCTCAACATCATCTACAGTGAAATCTTTGTCATAAAGCTTTTCTATAGCTTTTACTGCCATTTCATATGAAGTATGAGTGACTCTTTTTTCCCTGTCAAGTGCATAGTATCTGGAAGTGATTCCGTTGTTTCTTAATATCAGATCTTTGGCTCTTGATGAATTTCCCCCAATCATCCCCAAATAATTCTCAATATCTTTATTTTCAACCGGATTGTTTGGAAGGAATGTAGAGGTTTTAGTAATATATACAGGGTGCATGAGTAAGTTTTTGGTTAGTTGCGTAAATATACATATTTTTTCTTTGTCTTCTCCAGGGAGGCCTTTCTGAATGGGTATGTTAAGTTGAAAAAAAACGTGCCAAGCGGAGAAACAATAAATATTACAGTCATTAAATAATATTTAAATAATATAAGTCTGAATTTTCTCTCAGGAGATTGGTACGAACCCTTTTTAAGTATCCATTTTGACCAGATACCAAACATTTTATGGCCGACTCTCTCGATCAAATAAAGGTTGTTGTGAAATGCCACTCCTCCCCTGTCTGCAATTCTGCTTTGGAGTGTCTTATAATCTTTGTTTTCCAAAGAATAATATATTTCTGATGCTAAACCGGCTACAGAATCAATATCTGTTTGTGATACTCCGGCCTCCGGTAAATAACGGGAAGCCTCTTTCTTGTTATCAATCAACCATCTAAATATTGTAAGAACACTAACCAAGTTGTTGTGCCTGTCTTCTAACACAATATTGGCTACCCAATTACAATTTGATTTTATAAAAAATCGATTAATACTGTCATGTGAAGATATCCACATGTTCCGGGATCCTACAACAGTGACAACCGATTTTCCGTTTAAATAGCTTTGAGTAGAGGGTTCCTGCAGAAAAGAAGAAATTGGTATTGAGAGAGACAGAAACCAAGGCTGATATCCCAATACTACTAAATCTGCATCGGCAATGTCAGAAAAATCGATCTCTCGGTTTTTGAAAGGGATCTCTTGTCTGCTCTCGGGGAAAGCTTGGTAAAAATTATCCGACGTCCAGGGAAAAGCAAATGGCACAACCGGTACTATCTCTTTGTAAATTACCGTACATCCTTGTTTTTCCAAGGGTGTTAACAGACTTTTAAGAATATGGAAGAGTTGTTGAGTCTGTGTATAGTAAAAAACTGCAATTTTATAAGACTTAGACATAATCTTTCAATTAAATCATAAATAATGATGCTTTCAGATTTTGATTAACAGAAATATTTGTAAAATTGTAAATAGTATAATCTTCTGATTTTTCGTAGAGAGTCAACTGTTCAAGAGAATAATTATTAAGGTTCAGTTGAAGTTCAATAAGAGAGTATGGATTTTTCGCACTTTTATTCAATTGAGTAATTCTAATCACATGGGCATTCCTTTCCATTTGGTACTCTGCCTTGTAACCTTTAGGTAACTCTTTAATCTTGCCACTGATACAGGCCTCCATAACGGCTGCCAGTTCTGCCAATGGCTTTTGAGTTGTAAGATCGTAAGTTGTCTTCCTTTCCGATGCAATTATCTGAAGCTTTTCTGGCATCATAATGATACTCATCTTTTTTGGTTGAGTATAATCAAATCTTATTTTTCCGCTTTTCTGATAGTAGAATGTCCCTTCGGAAACCAGCTTATTATCAATCAGTTTTAAATATTTAGTCTGGGTAAAATGGCTTGTAATTGAGAAAATATCGCTGGATTGCCTGGAAAGTTTAGAAAAAAACATATCCTCAGCTCTGTTTTCTATAATACTTTCATTAACGTTATTTCTAAATGCAACAACATTTAATGTATTGAATATCAATATAAATATTATGAAAAAGGCGTTCCTCACAGTAATAGTGTCTATATTTGTTTACAAATATAATGTTTTTGTTGGTATAAGGACTAAAGCAGTTCTCTAACATCTAAAAATTTGATAGCCTTTCTACTCGTTGGCGGCAATACAGATTTTGAGAGAAGCTCTATCGGTTCAAACGAAATTTCGGGAGCAACTCTTATTTTTGCCCGAAAGAGATCTTTTATCATCTTTTCAAATGATTCTGTAGGAGTTGTCGTGCCGATTTTAATCACAATTCCATCTGTTCCTAATGCATTGGTATAGACCTGAACTTGATAATTAACTACTCCATTTATATTATCCAGAATATCGTACAATGCACTTGGATAGAGTGTAGTTCCTTTATACTTTATCATTTGTCCCTTTCTTCCTACAATAGGACTCAATCTCATACTATTTCTTCCACATCTGCATGGTTCATCTATAGAATGACACAGGTCTCCTGTTTTAAACCTTAACAGAGGCATACCCTCTATTCCTAATGTCGTTATTACCAATTCCCCAACTTCTCCCGGTAAGACAGCATTATCGTTCTCATCCAGCAATTCAACAATTATTAAATCCGGCTGATGGTGAACTCCGCAAAGATATTCACACTCAGTAAACGAGCTCTGCATCTCAGTTGAAGCATAGGTGGAGTGTAAGGAGAGATCCGGCCATTTTTGCAAAATTTTCTCTGTAAGAGTGCTGTCTGAAAGGTCCATATTTCTTAACGGTTCTCCAATGCAAACTGCTCTTTTAAGGGATGTATTTCTGTAGTCAATCCCTTGTTGTTCCGCAAATTCTGCCAGTTTGATCAGAAATGATGGTACTACAATACAAGTACTTGGTCGTTCATGTAAAATTGAACTCCACTGAAGCTCCGGGATGCCGTTTCCCACTCTTATTATTCCTGCCCCCAATTTTCTGGCACCCAAAAAATAGGCCATACCAGCCATGAATCTTCTGTCTATAGTTGTCATTAGTTGGATCACATCATCTGAAGTGCAACCTGCAATTGAAAATGAGAGGGACTCGTTATAGGCCAATCTGTCAAGATCATTTTCCGTGAGCATAAACGTAACAGGCTCTCCAAGAGTACCGGATGTTGTGACATAATCAATGACCCTGTTTTTAGGAACGCAAAGAAATTCATTGTTGAATTTCTGAACATCTGTTTTACAAGTCGTTGACATCCTTTTAAGATCTTCCAATGTTTTGATATTATCCACATCAATTTTCTGCTCTTTAAATACTCTTTTGTAATAGGGTGAGTTATTGTTAAGATATAAAAGCGTATCTCTCAGAGCCTCCTCCTGGAATATCCTTATCTCATCCCTGCCTTTAAATTGAATATTTGGATCTCTCTTCATAGTTTTTTCAATTTATTTAATTTTTCTAATATTTCATCTTTTACCTCATTTGAAGAAATTTCTCTTTTTAAAGACTCTTCATACATCTCAATTGCCTTGTTATAAAGACTTGCAGACTCATAGTAGTCTCCCAAAAGCTGATAGGTATAAAAATAGTCGGGATTATATTTTAGCAACAACTCTAACCGACTGTCTGGCAAAGATTTCTTATTTTTAGCAGCATCATTTATAACCAAAACCAACTCTTTAAACTTCATTACATTTTCGTAAACTCCATTTATCATAGAGCTATCTTTGGGAATTGTGAGAGATTCAATATTTGAGTTTTTAGAAAAGGTTTTTTTATTAAATACAGAGTCTAAGTTATAGGCCACCATCTCACCAAGCTGCCAAGGATCTGTGCTGATCCACATCAATCTTTTTTTGGGTTCAAAAATAACAGCATGGTGTGAGATAAACTGATTAATTGATTTTTCATTTGTCCAACCAATTGATTTGTCCCCAATTCCATACGGGTCCCGCAATATTTCTGCAGCATTATTTGGAGTTATCGGACTCTTTTCTTTAATAAGCTCTTTCAGACGATTAAACCTATAGATACTATGCCCCCCGTTCAAATTTTTTATTATGCCTCTGTTTTTCTTATTATTTAAAAACTCCTGAGATTGAAAATGGTTGGTAGATATTATCTCATCCCCGTCAACTTTATAAAGAATGGTGTTTTCCGGAGTTTTTTCAATTATCGCGGCCACTCCATCATTGGCAGACCCGATCAAAATTGACTCAGATACAAACGCATTCAATCCCTGCGCAATTTTAAATGCCTCTTCAATATTGGAAGAGTATTGAAGAATCTCTCTGGCAATAATGGATATAGGGGTCTTCGAAGAGGTGGGTAGAGCAGACTTGGCTGCATTTATGGTTACGGTCAACCCTGTCTCATTCATTCCTGACACTACGCCAATCATACCAGCCCAACCTATTGATGCGAATTTATAGCCCTTGTCGGGGTAGAAGAATGTTACAATTTTGTTTTTGGCAAAATCTTCGCCTACATAAAAGTCAAAATTTCTGCCGATAATGAGAGAACTATCTGCTGTTAAACTCCCCCAAACTCCAAAAGAGGAGCATCCTACCAGCATATACTCTTGCATGACATGTCCGAGATCGTGAGCTGCGTGATAATTCAAATGTCTGTAGTATGCACTTCCTATGAAATCGAATTCGGGACTGCAAGCTAATGAAATGGCATATATCTCCTTTCTGTATTCTTCCGGAATATTCTTTTCAATGTTTCTATTATAGATTATTGTAAGATATTTTAAAAAATTGAGATAGTTTTTGGATGGCACCAATTTCCTGATCTGATCTACAAAAGCTTTCTCCTGCTCGTACATTAGATTTTTGCATAATTGTCCAAAAGCCAAACCTCTTTCACCGGCATCTCCCTTTAAATGCAGCTCCCATAGCCCCGGCCTGTTTAACCTCAGCACAGATGAATCATACTGCGTAAACCCATTATAAACCTTAACTGGAGGAATAGTCTCCGGGATATTAACCTGTGGTATGCTTCTGTCAGCCGAAAAATAGAGAAAAACTCCGCAGATTAGCAGAAGGATCATCAATGATAGAAGAGTAATTACCGTGTACTTTAATGTTTTTAACAAAAACCTGATCATAAATTTCCTATTTTTTTTGCCAGATAATCACCTCCCACAATTTCTGAACAGGTGAGCATAGAGGTTCTTGTAACCCCCAGAACTCCGTGGACATTTAGATTTTGACCTGTCAACAACAGATTTGGGATTCTTGTTCTAGGTGAGATAAGTGTAGTATATGGATTCTGGTAATTTTTTTTTATCCCGTATGCACTCCCTTCCGGATTGGCTGTAAAATCTCTAAATGTCAAAGGGGTTGCAGTATATTTATGCTCAATAGACTCTTTCAACTTAGGAAAGCAGTCCGAAACGAAATTCAATAACTCCTCTGTCTTGCTCTCCTTAAAATTGGAATATTCCCCCCCCCTTTTCTCTGCTGTAGTTTCTGCCCACCTCTCCAACTCGCTAAAATCCATAGGAGTAATAATGGTGACAACCTCTGCATGCTCGCTGTTATGTACAGGTGGCTGCATTGAGACGAGTGCATAATTGATACTTCCGGAATTACCTTTAATATAATGATTTTCTTTTAAATACCCGAAGCCCCCCGGTTTCATTATCAAATAGAGGCAAAACATTCCATAGGTATTCTTATTGGAGTTGATCCTTGCAGAATGTGCAGGTTTTATCAGGTTGTTTTTATCTATAAGCATTAAAGTATTCGAGGGAGAGATATTTGAGATCACAAATTTTGACTCTATCATTTGGTCGTCTGCGGTCATTATCCCTTTTAATGTATCGTTTTCTACTACAATTCTCTTTACTTCGGAACGATTAATCAATGTACCTCCATTTTTTCTGATTTCATCGGCTAATGCATCGGTTACCTGATTAGCCCCGCCTTTAAAACGATATGCTCCCTGAATATTTGAATTATTTGTTACAGCATGAAGATAAAATGGGGTTACCTCTTCATCTCCTGCATAAAGGAGTGATGTTCCCCAAAGGACATTTTGAAGTTTTTTATCTCCGGTGAGTTTTTCAATTTCGTCCTTTGCGGATTGTGTAAAATACTCCATACCGTCCTTTGAAAAAATTCCCGTTTTCATTACTTCCACCGAGGATAAATCTCCCACTCTTTTTATAGACTCAGTATATCTTCTTATTGAGTCGTGCTCCTTTGGAAACTGTCTGCTGAGCGATTCAACAAAATTATCATATCCCATAGCAAAACTGTAGTGTTCTCCGTTTATGTGAACGTGATCATATCCCCTCTCGTCCAATCGTTCTACTTTCAGAGACTTCATGATCCCGAAATAGGAGAAGTAGTGGTGCAAAATCTGACCCTGATCCATACTTCCCACATAATGGACAGAGCTATCTATTGTATGACCTTTGCGAACAAAGGATTGGAAAAGCCCTCCAAATTGTCTGTTCTTCTCTACTACACAAACGTTCAGTCCCTCTTTGGATAATACCTGGGCACACTCCAGACCTCCAAGGCCACTGCCGATTATTGTAACATCGAACTTATTCACAGATCTCTTTTTTTAAAGATATATATAGTGTTTGAAGTAATCTTGTCGTTTCTTTCAACTTGTAAAGAACACCCCATTTTTTCTGCCCAAATTTCAAACTGAGTCCGGTTTGTAAAGCATGGTGACTGAGCAGCCTTGTTAAATCCAATTAAATTTATTGAGAACCACTCGGATAGTCTGGTTATTCTGTGGGCATCCCTCTTCCCGCTGTCACCATCCCTTGCGATAATCATCCCCCCCTCTTCCAAGTTTGAAACACACTTAAAAAGCAACTTCTCCTGATCACTTATCGGTAAATAATGTAGCATGTCATTCAAAATAAAAACATCACTTTTTGGAATTTCGCAATCAACGGCATTCGCATACTTAAAGGTGATCCGGGCATTACTTGAATAACCGTTTTGGGCTATCTCAATTTTTTCCTTATCGTAATCGATACCCAATATAACTCTTTTTTCCGACAGTAATCCAAGCATATAGCATAAGGGGCCATAACCGCAGCCTATATCTGTAACTGTAGCCTTTAACGGTATCAAATCATGAAAATGCTTATAGCTCCTCTCCATCTTCATTTTAATTCTCATATACCACTCCAGTACAGGTCCCTTATAGATGTAATTTGCCATTACTGAGTAGTAAAAGAAATGATTTTCGGGAGTGTCATATCTGTTTCTGAGCAGTTGATATTCTTCTCTAAAATATTTTGCAACCTGCTTACTTCTCTCCCTATAATCATTCCCAAATTTTTGGTTATCGGGAGAAATTCTTGGTAAAACACTATATCCTATTACCCCATGTTTTACATAGAAGGGCTGTCGTTTAGAGACCAGATTTCCATTTCCGTAAATGAGAATCGGTAATATATCCAAAGAGAGCTCCTGTGCCAATAGGAATGCACCTTTATGGAACTTGTGAATGGAGAGATCTGCAGATCTTGTTCCCTCCGGAAAGATCAGAACAGAATAGCCATTAGCAACCCTCTTTTTTACCTCATCTACAAGGTGTTCAATGCCATCCTTATTGTATAAAAAGTCCGCATACCTCACAATATGTCCAAAGAAAGGTGATTTCCAAACCCAACGGTTGGTCATCATAATTATCTTTGGCGATAGTGAAAGCAACATCAAAATATCAATAAAGGACTGGTGATTGGCAATAATCACAGCCGGTTTATTAAAATTTTCCATGTGTGGGTTTTCGCGAAATATTTTAACTGTAGGTGACAATCTTACCGGCAGGAAGGCTAATTTTTTAATAATCTTATGAAGTATATCTCTTTTAATTTTCCCGGGTATAGGTAAAACAACAGCGATGGATATGTATATTGCCATCAGAATGCATCCCGTGATAAATGCAGAAAAGGTCAGAAGCATTAAGAGAATTCCGGAGATTGTATACGGAGGGAGCCCTCTCTCAGCCGGAGAGCTTATAAAAAATCTAAAGATAATCGGTTGGATAGTATATGCAACTCCCCATACAGCAACCATTCCCAAAACAGAGATAAGAGAAATGGACTGAAGTGCCGGATGCTTTGCAAACATAAGTGCTCCCATCCCTATTATCACAGTAGATGTAGAGAAGAATATCGCACTTTTATGTGATGACAGAATCATTTTTTTTCGGGCAAACTCGTTCTGCAGTCCGTCCAGAACAAATATGCTGAAATCGTCCCCTAAACCAAAGATGAAGGTCGAAAGCAAAATGTTCACAATATTAAAAGGAATTTTGAACAGAGCCATTAGCCCAAGTATAATTATCCAGCTCACCATCATTGGAATAAAAGCCAATATGGCAAGCTCCAACCGTCCATAAGAGAACAAAAAGGTAACAAATACTAAAATTGAACATAGGGCCAAGATAAAATAGAAGTCATCCTTAATTGCTGTAGCCCAAATTCCGGCAAAATGGGCCCTGTCTATGACCACTATATCATCTGTTTTTGAAATCTCTTCATACACCTTTGATTTGTCCTTTTCATTAACAAACAGTTGAGTAATGAGAAGATTTGAAGAGCCTGACACCTCCATCCACTCCTGCAGGACTTTTGGTAAAACTGAAATGTCATCTCCATAATTAATGGTTGAAAAATCCCGGTTTAAAATATTTTCGAATTCAATAAATGCATTGGGAGCAAAACCGTAGTTTTTTGATTTTTCATAAAGAATATTTATAACCCTCTCTCTTTTACCCGTACTCCAATACTCCCGCCATCTTTTTAATCTTGTTGATTGCTCACCCTCAGTCACCAGAAGATTACTTATGGAAGTTTTACCTATATTTATACCACTCTTTTTAAGCTTTTCCAGAGTAGAATCACACCTTCCATAAGTTTTTATTGCATCGTTTAAGGTCTTTCCCACAGAGAGAAGCAGTACTCCCGATTCATTAGATTTAAATTGATTATAAAAAGTCTGCTCTGCAATTTTGATGCTTTCAGGCTCATAATTCAACTTCATCATATCACTTTGAAATGTGACCCTTGGTGAGAAAATGAGACCGACAATGAACAGCAAAACAATAAGGGAAACCAGCCATTTCTTTTTTTCAAAGCGAGTAGCGTTGAATTTTTCTATCCAGTTAATTACCCTGTTAGGTCTTTCATTCTCCTCCACTTTTAGAAGGAGTGGCAAAAAAATAAGTGAAAAGAGAGTTGTACCTATAAGAGTTAGTGCAGAAAAGAGTCCGAAATCCTGTAATAATGATGATTGGGTGAAAAGCAGGCCCAGAAATGCTATAACTGTAGTAAAGCTTCCCACTGTAAGAGGATATGCAACTTCATCTATCAGTTGTTCAATTGATTTCACATGTTTCAAGTGACTCAATATGTGTATCGAGTAACTCAAGGCTATTCCCAGCACAGTGGCTCCTGCTCCCACGGCAATTGCCGAAATCCCGTTTTTATCGAGCGAGATAATAGCTAGTGCGAAGAACGCCCCAAAAAATGCAGGTAATAGAAGAAGGATAATTGAAGAGATTTTTCTGAATGCCAAATACAACAAAAGAGCTATAACTATCAATGCTATAGTGAGTGTTATGTATGTATCTGACTTTATCTGTCTGGCATTAAATACCCCTACAGTCGGTCCTCCCATAAACATAACCTCAATTTCAGGAAAATTATTTTCCACTCTCTCTTTCGCCGACTCAATTGAAGATATAAGTTTATCATTCACGGAGGTATTGCTACTACCGTTTTTTGGAGTAACTATATAGAGAAGTGTTGAATTGTCCGGAGAGAAGATATGATCATTCACCAAGTTATACTCCATACCCGACTGAAGTTCCTGTAAGGAGGCGATAACCGGGGTGCCTAAACCAAGGGGGTCTTCCTTAAAGTAAGCGGAAAGGGTATAACCCGCAGGCGACAACAACGAAGTAAGCGCTCTTTTTAAGCTTTCATCAATAGCAGGTTCAGAAGTTAAAGAGTCAAATCTAATGTAATCCTGAGGAGTTAAAAAAAGCGGGAGGTTCAGATAGATAAAATCCATCATTGTCTCTCTTTCAGAAGCATCAACTTTAAGGCGGCTCTCCTTTATATGAGATTCCCCCACCCTGCCCATTATGTCACTTTCGAAAGATTCAGCTGCAGAAATAAGTTTTTCAGGAGGAGCAATGTTTAAACTATCCCTGCTTTTAAAGAGAATAATAATCTTATCTTTAATCTTGATCTTAGAGAAAAGTTTTGCACTCTCCGCCGAAGCACTCTTTTTTGGAAAAAATTTTGTAAAATCCTCTTCAAATTTTATTTGGAATGATGCATAGATTAGCAATGCAGTAATAAAAATCAATGCTGCAAAGACAAACCATCTGAATCGTGACAGCAGGTGGTATATTGCTATAAAAATTCTGCTCATCTTAAAGGTTTTCTAAAAAAAAAGAGTATGATATAACTGATAAGTGACCCGGCTAATCCGCAAATAATGGCAAATATAATGCTGCCAACTAAATATTGTTTTAAACTATCTGCTATCGATGATAATGTAAGGTCTGCATGAATTATGTTTACAGGAATATCAAGAACATATGCCCCGGTTGCAAAGCTGCCATATAAGATAAAAGGGATCATAGGTGGAATGCTGATGTTTGAAGCAGCCAACACCAATAACTTGTTCAACTTTAAGAAATGGGCGGCAATTACGGCTGTAACCATCTGATATCCCCATAACGGTACAATTCCAAAAAAGAATCCGAGACCTATTGCATTGGCGATTTTAAGGTTGCTCTCTTTTGAGTGAGTAATATTGTCATGAACAAAGTTTTTAATATTCTCTTTGGTAAACCATTTAACAAAACGAAAAGGCCAGTACCAAAGTAGTGCACAAAAAACAAACAGGGTATTAAGCAGACTGATTCTTGCGAAATCTCTGAATGGCCGGAAGTGAGAGACTCTTTCGTTTTTTGGAGGGTAAAATACTTTAATCTGCAAATTCTTTACGGACACCCCCTTCCAGGCAGCCCTTACCAAAATCTCCAGTTCAAACTCATACCTTCCGGAGAGGTATCTCATCTGAAAAAATGACTTTAATGGATAAAGTCTATATCCCGATTGAGTATCGGAAAGGGAGATTCCTGTCTCAGCCTTGAACCAGAAGTTTGAAAACTTATTGGCAAAACTGCTCTTTTCCGGCATGTTCTCTGCAGAAAGATTTCTGGAACCTACCCATAATGTATCCGGCTCTTTTATTGAAGCTTCAATAAATTGGGGGATCTCTTCCGGAAAGTGCTGACCATCTGAATCAATAGTAAGAGCGTAGTGGAAGCCGGTCTCAATTGCCAATCTGAATCCTGCTTTTAAAGCAGCTCCCTTACCCATATTCTTAGGGAATCGTATGCACCGGATATCAGATATTGCTTCCAGAATTGTTTGTGTGTCGTCGGTAGAACCGTCATTGACAACAATAATGTTCTTGCAATACCTTTTACATCTCAAGATAACATTTTCTATGGTATTGCAATTGTTGTATGTGGGTATTATCACAACCAAATTGTGGTCATTTACCATAACTTGCCTCCGTTAAAGTTGCCCTTATTTTAAATACAACCCTATTAGAGTTGTTTATCGAAGCGTTGACAACCGTTTCATCTGAATTTTCAGTTTTTATTGAAATGGTAATAACCAACTTATTGTCTATATTGGGGTCTACCATTCCAATAAATTTACACTGAGCGATGTTCATAAAATGGAGATCTTTCCCCAAAACCGAGCAAATACACTCTTTAACTATCAGGATTGTGCAAACGCCTGGCAATATCGGTCTTCCGGGGAAATGTCCTTTAAAAAGAGAATCCTCCGGATTTATCTCTACAATAAATTCGTATTTACCCTCCTCAATTTTAGAGCTTGAAAGAACTTTATATAGGTGTGGCAATAGCATCAGGTAAAGTTGTAAGGGTAATATAAAGTTTTAAAAAAGGATGTTCTATCTTTAGTTTATTTGGCCAATTCCCCACGTAATCTGTAAAATACATTACTGTTTTTGTAATACTTCCTTTTCTCTCAAGAGCAATTAACCGTGTATTGTCGTCTAATTTATAACGAATATTCGGGAAAAAATCAGGTTTTAATAACATCGAAAAATCGTTTTTTAACAGATAAAGAGCCCTTTCTTTGTTTAATTGTTGTATGCAATAGTGCACCACATAATCGCTTTTATTGAGCTCCATATCAAAGACAGTCATTCCAAAATGTGATGTCAGGACAAACCGGTAGTGCTCATTTTCGTATTTTTTCAAAAGCAGCAGCCCGGTAAATTCATCGTTTTTGAAGTTCATCTGCAATTCAAATATCTGAATTTCAGGGAGGGAGTCAATAACATGGGGTACCTTCTCTATGGTGTTTCTACCTAAGGTACCGATCATTACACTATCTCTTATTGTTGTACAGGAAGAGAGGATAAGAACCGAAAGAAGACTAAGATAAGTTAAAACTTTCATCGCTCTTTAATGTATTTAATTTCGGATCTGTAAAATAATATATTGTACTGCTCTTTGCACCCTCATCCAATTGAAGTTGTAAAATGTCCAGAGTTTTCTTATCAAAGGTTACAGTTATTTTTTTTATCATGTCCGATACGCTTTTATTTGTAGGAAGAATTATAACAACAATATTGTTGTCTTTTTGGAAGTATGATATTCTGTAAGATGCATCCATTTTTGATAATCTTCCCAAAAAAGACGCCTCAATCAATCCCTTCATCTCTTTCATCAAAGGATTATTTTTAAGCTCTATAATCTGACTCTTTCCGTTATTTACAATTTTTAGCCTGTTGCCGTTGATTATCATTTGATATTTAAGCGGCTCTCCATATAAAAAAGCTATTTTATCTTCTCTTTTAAATCTGAATATACCCTTTGATACCATCTTTTTACTCAGCATCTCCAGATTCTTCTCTTGAATAAAAACAGATTCCAGCGAGATAGTTGCATCACTCTTCGCTTTTAAAGATTTATCAAAATCTGCAATTTCTTGCTGAGTAAGAGGTCTCATCCTTTCCTCTCCAAAAAGACTATTTGAAGTGTTTATAGCGGTTGACGACAGAAACAGCAATATATATACGAAAAGTGTTCTCATAAGTTGACTACTTTATATCCTTTATTATCCAATACAGTCAGTAACTTGCTAACCAAAGATACACAATCGGGTAATCGGTCGTGCAACAATATTATAGCCCCCGGAGAGAGTGATCTTTCGATTTTATCTACAACCTTATCCTCAGATTTCCCAACCGTATCGAAGCTTCTGATACTCCACCCTATTGATTTTAATTTTAGAGACTTAACTGCTCCGGCAATGTTGGGATTTGTCACCCCGTATGGGGGACGGAAAAGCGAGATTTCATCTCCTGTGATCTTCTCCAATAAAGTTTTAGAATCGCTCAAATCTTTAATTGTTGCTCTTTTAGAAAGCAAGGTAAACGAGGGTTTATGATAGTAGGAATGAATTCCGAGTTTATGCCCATCTTCTGCCAACCTTTTTACAATCTCCGGGTATCTGTTTGCTCTCTCTCCGATAACAAAAAAGGTTGCATGTATACCT
>Ga0209540_10000681_pt1 | contig 29385 bp, 28 predicted proteins | sample BarGraIncu01121A_FD_184501 | JGI IMG/M metagenome (GOLD analysis project Ga0209540, IMG submission 184501) | Arctic peat soil microbial communities from Barrow, Alaska - Barrow Graham LP Incubations 011-21A (SPAdes) (version 2) | ecosystem: Environmental > Terrestrial > Soil > Wetlands > Peat... | reverse complement strand
AGCCTTTTCTGTTTATGATCACCCAAAAGTTATTATCTTTAAAAAATGATAAACTAAGAAGTGCTTTCAAACCTAAAAAAAATTTTATTTTGGCAACCTAAAAAAGACTTTCTTGTTGTTTTTGATCATGATTTTTGGGGAGAAATTGCTTTAATTTTTCTAAACTATTCCATTTGGGGCTTTTTCTTTTTTGTTTCCTATCGGTTAATTAGTTTTGATATTAATTTTTTTGGTCGTCTTTTCATTGCCACTGTTATTGCTGAAGTTGTTGAACGACTTCTCAAAAAAAAGTGTTTTTGGATTAGACCAATGTTTCATCGTCGTAAAGTGGCTCCAAAAGGTTTAGTCAACAATTGGTATTACAGTGGTTCTTTTCCCTCAGGTCATACCATGAAGACTGCTTTCTTTTTTCTTTTTGTAATTTTTACTGGAGTTTTATCATTACCTGTTTTTTTAATAGTGGTTATTCCTTTATTAACTTTTCGAGTTTTAGCTGGATTTCATTATCCAATTGATATTATTGGGGGAATTATTTTAGGAATTATTCTTTGGTTTTTAACTAAAGGTTTAGTTTTTCCAATTGTTTTTAATAACTTTATTCAAACCATTTTTAATTTTATTTTCTTTTAATTATGTTGTCCGATCTTAGGTTTATTATTTTTTGGTATCTTTCTATAAGCTCTATTGCTCTTATTTTTTTGCCTCTAACTTTTTCTTTATTTAAAAAATTTTGGGATAAAGGCTATATTTTTTCAAAAATAATTGGCATTTTATTTTTTTCTTACCTTACTTTTGTTCTTGGAGTTCTTAAAATTTTACCTTTCACCAATCTCTCTTTTTTAATTCTTTTTTGTTTAGTTATTATCGCTAATTCTATTTATTTCTTTTTTCACAAAACAGTTTTTAAAGATTTTATTCAAACCTTAAAGGAAAAATATAAAATTTTTATTTTTGAAGAAATTTTATTTTTAATAATTCTAATCAGTTGGTCTTTTATTCGTGGTTTTGCTCCAGATCTTGAAGGTTTGGAAAAATATATGGATTGGGGATTTATAAACACTATTTTACGTAGTCGTTTTTTTCCTCCTCAAGATATGTGGTTTGCTGGCAGTCCTATTAATTATTATTATTTTGGTCATTACATTTTTGCTTTCTTAACTAAATTTAGCACTATTAGTTCGACGATTACTTACAACCTATCGGTGGCGACTATTTGTGCTCTCGCCTTTACTTTTTCCTTTTCTCTTGTCTCTAATTTGGTTTATCTTTTCTCTAAAAAAATTAAAATTAATCAAGTTGTTTTTTTTGGTTTAGTCTCCGCTTTTTTATTAACTTTTGGTGGCAATCTTCATCCTTTATATAAAATTATTAAAATCGATATTGCCGATAATAATAAATTGGTTTTAACTAAAGATGCCTTAGTTAAATCAGCTTCAAAATATTGGTATCCAGATGCTACTCGTTTTATTGGTTACGACCCAGTTACCACCGATAAAACTATCCACGAATTCCCTATTTATAGCTTTGTGGTTTCCGATCTTCATGGTCATTTAAATGATTTACCTATCGTTTTATTTTTCCTTGCCTTTTTATTGTCAGTTGCTTTAATTAAACCATCCAAAAAATCTTTAAATCTAAATCTTACTATTCCCTCAGCTTTAATTTTAGCTATTGCTTATATGACCAATGCTTGGGACTTTGCCATTTATGGAATTTTCTTTGCCATTTTTACTTTTTTGATTAATTTTAAATCAAATAAATTTTTATCAGCCTTAACTAAAACTTTATTAAATGGTTTTCTCACTATTATTCTTTGGTATATTTTTACTTTGCCTTTTTCTCTAAATTTCACTCCTATGACTCAAGGCATAAAACTAACCGATTCTCACACTCCTTTTTATCAACTATTTATTTTATATGGTGGGTTTTGGTTAATGACTATTCCTATTGTTTTAGTTTTAATTTATAAATTTTTCCGTCGTCATCTTAAATTAACTAAGTCTGATATTTTTGCTTTGTCTCTTTTTATTACCGCTACTATTTTAATTATTATTCCTGAATTTATTTATATTAAAGATATCTATATTTATGAACATCGTCGCGCCAACACTATGTTTAAATTGGTTTATCAAGCCTTTATTTTATATTCTCTTTCTTCTGGATATTTTATTTTCCGAGCCAAATCTTTAATTTCTCAAAAAATTATCCGCAACTTTTATTGGCTATTAGCTGCCACTATTTTCATTGTCCATCTGTCATACCCTTATTTTGCCGTTAAGTCATTTTATGGGCTTAAAAACTATCAAGGTTTATATGGTTTAACTTACCTAAAAGATTTATATCCAGATAATTTTGCCGCTATAAACTGGTTGAATGAAAATGTCTCTGGTCAACCCGTAATTTTAGAAGCGGTTGGGGATAGTTACACTACTTTTGGTCAAGTTTCAGTTTGTACTGGTTTGCCTACCGTTGAAGGTTGGATTGTTCATGAATGGTTATGGCGTGGTGGTTATGATGGTCCGGCTGCTCGTCAAGCCGATGTTCAAAAGATTTATGAAACCAAAGATGTTAATGAAGCCAAAACTTTATTACAAAAATATAACGTTAAATATGTCTTTGTTGGTGCCAAAGAATACGAGAAATATCCAAATCTTAATGAAAGTATTTTCCTAAAAATTGGTGGGCAAGTTGTATTTCAGTCTGGTAAAACCAAGATTTACCAACTATAGTTAAAACCAATGGATGATATTTTAAGCTCTCTAAATCCTTATCAAAAAGAAGCGGTTACTCACTTGGGTACTCCACTCTTACTTTTGGCCGGTGCTGGATCTGGAAAAACTCGGGTTTTGACTCATCGAGCTGCCTATTTCATAAATAAAAAAATTGCCAAGCCTAATGAAATTCTTCTTTTAACTTTTACTAATAAAGCTGCCGACGAAATGAAAAATCGTATGGCCAAACTTATCCCGACGACCAAAGATCGATCATCGACGATCTTCGCCGGTACCTTTCATTCATTTTGTTGTAAAGTTTTGCGAGCTGATGGTCATTATCTTGGTATTTCAAAAAACTTTGTTATTTATGATTCTGGCGATCAAGAAAATTTAATTAAACTTATTCTTCACGATTTAGGTCTCACTCCAAAAGAATTTAAACCTAGTAGCCTTTTGTATTTTATCGAAGGTGCTAAAAATTCTTATCAAACTCCAAAAGAAATGACAGCTCAAAGTCATGGTTTTTGGCAAGAATATGCGGCTAAAGTTTACGAGCGATATCAAGAAAAATTAGGTGATTTTCAGGCTTTAGATTTTAACGATTTACTTTTTAAAACTGTTGAATTATTCTATCAATTTCCCGAAGTTCTCGAAAAATACCAAGACATCTATAAAGTTATTATGGTCGATGAGTATCAGGATACTAATCAAATCCAATATCTCATGACTAAATTGCTCGCTGAAAAATACAAACAAATCACTGTTGTTGGAGATGCTTCTCAAGCTATTTATGGTTGGCGTGGAGCTGACTATCATAATTTAGTTAATTTCACCACCGATTTTAAAGATGCCAAGGTTATTAATCTTGAAGAAAATTATCGTTCCACTCAAATAATTCTTGAAGCTGCTAACTCTGTTATTTCCAAAAATAATTCTCATCCAGTTTTAAAACTTTTCACTAAAAAAGTTTCCACTCAAAAAATAAAAGTTTTCGAAGCTGAAAACGAAGTCGCTGAATCAGATTTTATTGCTCAAAAAATTAAATTCTTAAACGAAAATTATCATCTCGAATTAAGAGACATGGCTGTTTTATATCGTATGAATGCTCAATCTCGGGCTTTGGAAGAAGCTTTATTACGTCTTAGTATTCCCTATGTTCTTCTTGGTGGTATTCGTTTTTACGAACGCTCTGAAATCAAAGATATTTTATCAATGTTCCGATTTGCTCACGATCGTTCTGATCGTATTTCTGAAGATCGGGTCGATAAAATTCTTGGTAAAAGAAAGAAAGTTGGATTTTTAGCTCATTTAGAGAGTCTAGATTTAGAATCAATGACGTCTTTGGAGTTACTGGAATCATTAACTGTCAATTCTGGTTATTTAGCTAAATATGATCCTAAAGATGAAGAAGATCAAAAAAGAATTGAAAACATTAAAGAATTAAAATCTGTCGCTGCTTCTTATCCAAGTTTAAATGGCTTTTTGGAAAACATTACTTTAGTTCAACAAGAATATTCTCTCCAAGAAAAAAATAAGAAAAAAGAAAATCATGATGGCGTTAGATTAATGACTCTTCATGGAGCTAAAGGTTTGGAGTTTGAAGTTGTCTTTTTAGCTGGTTTTGAGGAGGGAATTTTGCCTCACTCTCGTTGTTTAATTGATGAGTCAGAAATTGAAGAAGAGCGTCGTCTTTGTTACGTTGGTATTACTCGAGCTAAAGAATTTTTATACATTTCTTATGCTAGTCGCCGTTTATTTTTTGGTAAAAGTAGTTTAAATGAACCAAGTCGCTTTTTAATAGATATTCCTAAGGATTTGATTGAATTTGAAGAAAGTATGGTTCGAGATTATCGTCATAAACCAAAATCTTCCGACGACGACGATATTATTTACGACCCAGATATTTATTAAACTGGTAGAATAGCTGATGGATATAATAAAAAAAGAACAATCATTAGTTTTTAATAATGGGAGTGTAACTGCCCATGAATATCCAAGTCAAAACCCAAATATCAGTGGTGGCTATGTCGAAATAAAAGGTCGACACCCAGTCGAAGGTTGGATTTGCAATAATTCTTGTACAGAATTAGTTTTTATTATTCGAGGGTCTGCTACATTAACCACTGAGAAAGAATCAATCGTTCTGAATGAAATGGATCAAGTAATTATTGATCCAAAAGAAAAATATTATTGGGATGGTGATTGTACTGCTTTTGTTCCAGCTACTCCGCCATGGACACCAGAACAAACCGAAAATATTAAATAAATATGGAAATATTTGATTTAATCGATTTAAACGACAAAGTAATAGGTGAAACCAATCGAGACATTTGTAATAAAAATGGTGATCTTCATCGAATGGTAGCTATTTTTGTTTTTAACCAAAAAGGGGAATTGTATTTACAAGAACATTATCGATTGGGTTTAATTGATCATTCAGTTGGGGGTCATGTTCTTAAAGGTGAAGATTATAATACTGCTGCTAAAAGAGAAGAATTTGAAGAACTTGGTTTAAATTGTCCTTTAACGAAAGTTTCAGTTTTTTATTCTGATGCTAGATTTAGTGGTCTAAATATGCGCCACATGTTTACCCTTTATGAATGTACTCCACCAAAAGATTGGCAATTTATTCCTACAGAAGAAGTTAAAAAAATAATTCCTATGGAAATAAAAGATATTGTCGATTTAATGAATTCAAAACCAACTAAATTTACTCCCGGATTTCTTAATACTATGGGTGAATATATTTCTCAAAAACAACTTCCCTATAAACTTAAAGACCATAAAAAACAATTTCTTAAACATCCCCTATTAAAATAAATGTTAAACTCAATTTGCAAAATAATTAAATAATATGATTACTAAAGTTCTTACTTCAAAAAACAAAGAGGAATATAATTCGCTAATTATTCATCCAGTTCAAACTTGGGATTGGGGTGATTTCCAAATTTCTCAAGGCCACACAGTTTATCGTCTTGGTGTTTTCGATGATAACGACAAAATAGTTTCTGCTTATTCTGTTAGTTTTCACCAAGTTCCTAAATTCAAATTTTCCATTGGAACTATTCTTCGTGGCCCAGAAATTGACGACCAAATGATTCAGCAAGTTACTGAACTTGCCAAAAAAGAAAATGCTATTTTTGTTAAATTTGAACCAAACATTACCTATAAAATTTTTGATAATTTGAATAATGAAACTGTTGTTTCGTCTAAACCACAATTTAATAATCTTTTATCATCACCTAAAGTTGCCTTTTATCCTCACACTTATTTAATTGATTTAACCAAAAGTGAAACTCAACTTTTAGAATTCATGCACTCTAAAACTCGTTACAATATTCGAGTTGCCAATCGTTATGGAGTTGAAGTTAAAGAACAAACCGACGATAAAGGTTTTGAAATTTATTTTAAATTACTTTTCGATACAACTAAACGTCAAGGTTTTTATCTTCATTCTGAAAAATACAATCGTGATCTTTGGAAAAAATTAAAAGATACTGGGATGGTTCACATCATGTTGGCTTCTTACCAAAATCAAGTTTTATCTGCTTTTATGATTTTTAAAGTCGGGGATAAATTATTTTATCCTTATGGTTCTTCTTTGGATACTAATCGTCAAGTTATGGCTCCAACTCTTTTAATGTGGGAAGTTATTAAACTTGGCCAAACTCTAAAATGTAAAACTTTTGATATGTGGGGTTGTCTTGGTCCAAATGCTAAGGAAACTGAAAATGGTTTTGGCTTTCATCGTTTTAAACAAGGTTATGGTGGTCAATTAATTGAATATGTTGGCACTTACGATTTGGTCATCAATCAAAATTTATACAAACTCTATAACTACACCGACAAGGCTCGTTGGAAACTTCTCCGTTTCAAAGCCAATCTTTTGAAAAGTTTCAGAAAATAAAAAAACGGCTAGAAACTAAAAACAAAATATACTCAAAAGAGCACACAATGTTTTAGTCCTAGCCATTCTAGATAAATATCTGTACAAAAAGTTTTTAAAAAAACAAATATTTATCTTTAAGGATTATTCAGATACTATCCTTTCACAACATTTTTTTTCGAAAAACAAAGTTTCAGAGAAGAGGTATATTGAAGATTTATTAAACCATCCTGCAGCCTCAGGTAGTTGTTTATCTTCTAAACCGTCTAATACTTCTTTCTTTTTAACCTCATAACAATCAATATTGTCAGTTGCCTTTCCTTGTCCTGTCACTAAATGCCGTGATTTAAGAGCTTTTATGGCATTTAATTCCATTCCAATTAGGGCACTCCAAACCCATTCTGGTACTGCTATTAGACCAGATGGTTTAGATGTAATTTTAATCCTAACTTTCTCACTCATTTTTGCACTACCTTCCTTTTTTCAAATTTTTCAAGAACTTTTTGTAGCTGGAAGTATAGCATAGATTATGCCTAAAAATAGACCAGAAAAAAACCGAGACAGACAAAAATAAAAAAATATTTTGTATTTATTAAATACATCTTTATTTTTTTATTTGTTTGCTCGGTTCGTTTTTTCTTTTTTTATCTAATTATGTTTAAAAGCAATTGCTTTTAAATTGTTTTAACATAATTAAAATAATTAAAGAAAACTTTGGAGGGAGGTCTTACAAGATTGTTTTAGTGTGATCTTATCCGGGTGGTCCCAGAAAGACTAACTCCGTTTTCGCTCGCCGCTACTAACAGACACACCAATAAAATCCTAAGACCTAATTTTCAAAGACATTTCTGTCTTCTCCTCACAAAGCTCACTCCCAAACTTATAGGAAAAAGACGAACCTTAAAATCACTTCAGGGTAGCTCCATCCCTTATCTTATCTTAAGATCTATTCCTAGTTTGAATAACCAAAACACAATTAGTTGCTTATTCAGATTTACGACAAATTTGAGCTTTTCTTTCCACTGGCAACAAATTAATTATATCACCAGTCTTAAGGTTAAAAATTTAAAGAAATAAAAGTGTTATCATTAACCAATGACAGCAGAACAACACATTTCTCAAGAAAGTGAGTTAAAAATAAATACTTCTTTTGTTGAACAATTAACAAATCTTTCAAATATCGAAAATCCAACTCCTTTAGACTCTAGAAAAATAAATGTCTCAGAAATTAGAATTCAATTAATTGAATCTGGTATAAATATTGGTTTAATTGAAAATGATTCTAATCTTCAAGAATCAATTAAAGATAGTCAATTTAGAAATGAAAACCAAGGTAAAGGTCCTGCCGTTGTTGCTGTATTAGGAGGTTTAGAAAATTACACCAAAGTTTTTAATTGGGCAATGCAAGAATCTGAAAATCAACCAACATTGGGAAGTGGTAATGAATCGAGTAAATGTCGCGGATTAATGCAATTTATTGGTGAAACTATTGCCTTGACTTCAGGTCAAATAACTTCTGAAGAATATTGTCGAAAAACTAATTTGCGAGTTGGCAAAAAATATAAAAAAAATGCTGAAATTTCTTTAAAGTTTGGTTTACCAACTGATGAAGAAGGTATTAAAAAATTAAAAGAAACATCATCAGTTCCAAAAGGTTCTGCCATCAAGGCTTTTGAAAGTATTCTATCCTTAAATAAATAGGGTAAAATACACTATGTCTTCGAGCAAAATCACTTTAGAAACTTTAGATCATATTGCCAAATTGGCCAGAATAAAATTATCTGACCACGAAAAGGAAGTATTTTTACCTCAACTAGAATCAGTTATTGAATATTTTGATGTTCTAAACAGTGTTAATACTGACAACATTTTACCTACTTTTCGAGTTATTGAAGAGTCAAATCCTTTACGAGAAGATGTTGTTGGTGAATCTTTTTCTCAAAAATTAGCTTTATCTTCCACTAAAAACACTCAAGACGGTTATTTTGTTGTTACCAACACTATTAAAAAATAATATGGATTATTCAACTCTTTCAATTCCTCAAATCCATCAATTACTTTTAGATAAAAAAGCCACTGCTACTGAAATTACTAAATTTTTTCTCGACAAAGTTAAATTAATCGATCCAAAAATCAAAGCTTTCATTACTATTACTGAAAAAGAAGCTCTAGAAAAAGCCGCCGAAATTGATAAAAAAATCGCTAATAATCAAACTATTGGTAAATTAGCTGGTTCAATTATGGCTGTTAAGGATATCTTTTTAACCAAAGATATTGAAACCACTGCCAGCTCTCAAGTTTTAAAAGGTTATATTCCTCAATATTCTTCTACTGTCTATCAAAAATTATTAGACCAAGATGCCATTATTATTGGTAAAACCAATACTGATCCTTTTGCATTTGGTGGTTCGACAGAAAATTCTGGTTTCTTTACTACCAAAAATCCTTGGAATTTAGATATGATTCCTGGTGGTTCTTCTGGTGGATCTGCCGCTGCTACCGCTGCTAATCTTTGTCATTTTGCTCTTGGGACTGATACTGGTGGTTCCATTCGTCAACCAGCTTCTCTCTGTGGTGTTTCTGGTTTAAAACCTACTTATGGATTAAATTCTCGTTTTGGAATTACCGCTATGGCTTCTTCTTTCGATTGTCCTGGTGTTTTTGCTCGATCAGTCGATGACATTGCCACCGTTACTCAAATTACTGCTGGTCACGATAAAAATGATGCCACTTCCACTCATCAAACTATTCCAGACTATTCTTCACTTCTAGACAGTGTTAATTTAAAAGGTTTAAAAATTGGTTTGCCAAAAGAATATTTTACCCAAGCCATTAATCCTGAAGTTAAGGCTAAAGTTTTAGAAGCTGCCAAAGTTTTAGAAAGCAAAGGTGCCATTTTAAAAGAAGTTTCTCTTCCTAGTACCAACCTTGGTCTGGCTGTTTATTACATTTTAGTTCCTTCTGAAATTTCCGCCAATATGTCTCGTTACGAGGGGATTCGTTTTGGTCAAACTGTTCCAGATGGTTCGAATATTATTTCTTACTATATGAATATTCGTGGTCAATTTATGGAACCAGAAGTTAAGCGACGTATTATTATTGGTACTTATGCTTTATCTTCCGGTTATTACGATGCTTATTACACTAAAGCTGCTAAAGTTAGGACGCTAATTAAACAAGAATTTGAATCTGTTTTAGCTGATGTTGATGTTATTTTGGCCCCAGTTTCCCCTACTCCAGCTTGGAAAATTGGCGAAAAATGTAGTAATCCTCTAGAGATGTATTTAGCCGATGCGTACACTGTTTGTATTAATGTCGCTGGTGTTCCTTCCTTAGCTCTACCATGTGGATTTAGTAATAACAATCTTCCAATTGGTTTCCAACTTATTGGTAATTTCTTCGAAGAATCAAAAATTATGTCCATTGGTCATCAATATCAAAAAATTACTGATTATCATCTTCAACAACCAAAACTATGAAAGTTACACCAATAATCGGTCTCGAAGTCCATGTCGAACTTTGCACTCAATCAAAAATGTTTTGTAGTTGTTCTACTACTCATTTTCATGTCGAAGCCAACACTCATACTTGTCCTGTTTGTTTAGGTCTTCCAGGTGCTCTCCCAGTTCCAAATCGCACCGCTTGTGAATGGTGTATCAAATTAGGTATTGCTCTTGGTTGTACTCCAAACTTAACTTCATTTTTTGAACGAAAAAATTATTTTTATCCAGATTTAGCTAAAGGTTATCAATTAACTCAGTTTGAAAAACCTTTTGTGGTTAATGGAAAAATTGTCATTGATGGCCAAGAAATCAGAATTAACCGTGCCCATATGGAAGAGGACACTGGTAAATCTATTCATTTAACCACTGGTGGTCAAGATTTAACTTTAATTGATTACAACCGTTGCGGTGTTCCACTCGTTGAAATAGTTTCTGAACCAGACATTACTTCCGCTCAAATGGCCAAAAATTATCTTCTCAAAATTCAACAAATTATCCGATATTTAGGCATTTCTGATGCAGATATTGAAAAGGGTAGTATGCGTTGTGAACCAACTATTAATTTGAAAATTGAAACTGATGATGGGCAGGTTATCTACACTCCGCTCGCCGAAATTAAAAATGTAGCTTCTTTAACTGGTGTTCAAACTGCTATTGATTTTGAATTAAATCGCCAACTTGAAGAATTTAAACAAACTGGCGAAGGCAAATCTAAAACCAATAAAACTACTCGTGGTTGGGATGCTGATAAAAATCAAACTTTTTTACAACGCGAAAAAGAAGGCTCTTCTGATTATCGTTATTTCCCAGAACCAGACATTCCGTATATTAATTTCACTCAAGCCGAAATTGATGCCATTAAAGTTTCTGTTCCTGAACTTCCAGATCAAAAAGTTGCTAAATATCAAGATGTTTTAGGTTTAAGCGATTATGATGCTGCTTCTATCGCTCAAGATTTTTCTTTTGCCAATGTTTATGAATCAGTTTTAAAATCTCATTTATCCGATTCTAATCTTAAAGATTTTACTAAATTTACTGCCAATCTTTTCTTAGGTGCCATTAAAACTCATCTCAATGAAAGTGGCAAAGATTTAGATCAATCAAAAATTAACCCTCAATTTTTCTTTGATTTATTTACGGCTGTTTCTAACTCAGAAATTTCGGCCACTGTTGCTAAACAAGTAATTACTGAAAGTTATCAAACTGGGGTTAATCCAATTGAAATTGCCAAGTCTAAAGGTTTAATTCAAGTTTCCGATTCTGGAGAAATTGAAAAAATTGCCAAAGAGGTGATTGAATCCAATCCAAAAGCAGTCGAAGATTATAAGAAGAATCCTATGTCTATTGGTTTTCTTATTGGTCAATTAATGAAAGCTTCCAACGGTTCCGCCAATCCAAAAATGGCCAAAGAAATTTTAGAAAAACTTTTAAAATAAACTAAGAAACTCTTACTTTAACTAAATCATGGACTTCACTCAATTTTTTTATTGTAGAAATTCCTTCAAATATTTCATCCTTAAACATATTTAACCAAACAGCTTTAATTCTTTTTATTGTATCTAATTTTTCAGCTACCTTAGGATTATCATCAACTACAGTTGCTCCATCTGGAATTACATTTAAAGAATCATTATCTAATTTTCTTCTTTTAATAAAAATTAAATCCTTATCAAAAAAATCAATTATTCCGGAAAATTCTAATTTTTTTGTTTGATAATCAGTAAAACCTTCTGAATAAATTCCTAACCTTTTGGTTTTTTTAAGTTCGGTTAATAAATCAATAGTTTCTTCAAAAAGTGATTCTACATAAATTTCTTTTTTATCAAAAGGGTTATCAATTGATTGTCCAATTTTTTTTTCTAAAAAATCCATCAAACGAGCTGGATAAAAATCTGTATTAAATTCTAAACTATCTTTGTATTCGTCTTTAAGTTTAGATATATTTTCAAATGTTTTCCCAGTTTGTTTAGCAATATCTGTATAGACTAAAAAAGATAATTTCTTAGTATCAATTAAAGTATTATCAATATCAAATAAAACTATACCGTCTTTTTCCATTTCTTTTTCTCCTTCAAATGAATAATCACCACTTTCTTTCATTAACCTATTTTATCTTAAATATTTAAATTATATTAAAATAGATAAAATGAATAAATTTACCAAATTGGATCTAAACAAATATGAAAAAATGTATGACACTTTTGACGGTGGTCATGACATAAATCATTGTTTTTTGGTTAGAGAAATGGCCGTATTATTGGCAAAAAAATATCTTCCAGAAAAGGTAGAGTTAGCCTATATTGCTGCCACTTTACACGATATTGGTATTTCAATGGGGCGAGAAGAACATGAATTAAATGGTGAAAAATTAATTCGTCAAGATGAGTATCTAAAAAATAATTTATCTAAAGAAGATTTTGAAGAGCTTTGTCACGCTGTTCGTGAACACCGAGCCTCAACTGGTAATCCACAAACAATTTTAGCCAAAATTATTAGTGATGCCGATCGTGGTGGTGGTTCTAGTAGTTCCAGTATAGCTTTCTCCCGAGCTTATTTTTATGGTTTACAAAAAAGTCCAGAACTAACTTTTGATGAACAAATTTTAAGAGCTGCCAAACATCAATCTGAAAAATTTTGTGAAGGCAGTTATGGTCGTCGCACTTATTTTCCAAAGACTGAACTAAGACTTAAAAAAACATACGATCCAATTATTAATGCCTACCAAAAACAAGATTTGAAATATCTTAAAAGTCTCATCAAGACCTTGGTAAAATAGGTAAGTGACCAATCAAACTTTTTTATCAGAATATCAAAGACTAAACCCCGAACAGAAACTAGCTGTCGATACTATCGAAGGTCCAGTTATGGTTATTGCTGGGGCTGGGACTGGAAAAACTCAAACCATCGCTCTTCGAATTGCCAATATTTTAACTAAAACCGACACTAAGCCTAGTTCCATTTTGTGTTTAACTTACACCGACGTCGCTGCCAACAATATGAGAAATCGTTTGTTAGACATGATTGGCTCAGATGCTTACAAAATAAAAATTTGTACTTTTCACAGCTTTTGTAACGACATTATTTCTTCCAACGCTCAGTATTTTCCTTTTTCTTCAGCCAGTTTAAAAGCCATCGACGATTTAGAAACCATCGAAATTATTAAAAATATTATCGATCATTTAGATAATTCTTCGCCTCTAATCAGTTGGGGAGACAGGTATTGTTATCAAAAAAGTATTCTCGATTGTCTTCATTTAACTAAACGAGAAAACATTAGCCAAGAAACTCTTTTAAGTTTAATTAAAGATGAAGAAACTTTCTTTAAAAATTGTGGTGATTTTATTACCCAATTAGCTGATGTTCGCGCTACTAAAAATAATTATCCTCAAATTAATCAAATTTTAGATAATTTATTAAATTCCGAATCTATTTCCATTAATCTTAAAAGTCATCTTCAAATTATTAGAAGTGGCAACGACAATCTTAGTCAGGTCAAAAATGAAATCCGCAAGTTCTATCAAGACTTTGAAAAAGACATTCCTAAACAAAAAGAATTTGTCAAAATTTTTGATTTATATCAAAAAGAACTTCAAAAAAAATCTCTTTATGATTATGAAGATATGATTCTTTTTGTCATCAATGCTTTCACTGAAAATCCCGATTTATTATTAAATTTTCAGGAGAAGTACCAATATATTCTCGTCGATGAATATCAGGACACCAACTCCAGTCAAAGCAAAATTGTTGATATGCTTGGCAGCTATTACGATACTCCAAATATTTTTGTCGTCGGTGATGATGATCAATCCATTTTTAGATTTCAAGGCGCTTCGATTGAAAACATTTACAATTTTTATAAGAAATATAACCCTCAAAAAATTGTTTTAAAAAACAATTATCGTAGTCACAAACTTATTTTAGATTCTTCTAGTAGTGTTATTGGTCATAACAAAAATCGTATTGCCAATTTAATTACTGACATCGACAAAACCTTGATTGCTACCAAAGATTACGATCCAGACCCAATTAATTTAACCGTCCTTAATTCCAACATTGAAGAAGATTATTATGTGGCTCAAAAGGTTGCCGACTTAATTAAAGCCGGTGAAAGTCCCAATGAAATTGCTATTTTAATTCGTAAAAATCGTGATGCTGAAGAATTAACCAAAATGTTATCCGCTTTTAAGGTTAAATTTTTCTTACCTTCCGATTCCAATATTCTTAAAAATCCCCTTATTATTCAACTAATTAAACTTTTAGAATTTGTCGACAATCCTAATCTTAATGAATCTGTTTATCATATTCTGGCTGCTCCTTTTGTTAGATTAAACTCTCTCGATTTAGTTAAAGTGGTTAAATCAAAAAATGTTTTAGCTGATTTGATTTTTAATCAAGAAAAAATTAATGGTCTTGAAGTTTCGGATAAAACCAAACACATTCTTACTAAATTCGGCAAACGGGTTGCTAAAACTAAAGTTGATTTAGAAAACTATCCTTTAGAAAAAGTTTTAAATAAAATCTTAAAAAGATTTAGAATTTTAAAATATTTATTATCTAAAAACGATATTGAAACTCTTAATCAAGTTCACACTTTTTATAAACTTCTCAAAGATACGGTTGTTAAAAAAGATTTAACTTTAAAAGAATTTATTGACCGAATTCATTTGTATAATGAAAATAATCTTTCCATTTCTTCTCCATCCATTTCTTACGATTCTTCTGACTCCATCAAAATTTTAACTGTCCATGGTTCTAAAGGTTTGGAATTTAATCATGTTTTTATTTATCGACTTTTGGAAGATTCTTGGGAAAAACAACGTGATTTTAGTAAATTAAAATTACCTTTTGGAATTCTTTCCAGTGAAATTACTAAGAGTATTGAAGATGATTATGAAGAAGATCGTCGTCTTTTTTACGTCGCTTTAACCAGAGCCAAAAAACAAATTTATCTTTCTTATTCTCAATATAAGGAAAGTGGTAAAAGCCAAAACGCTTCTGTTTTTATTTCTGAAATCGACAGTCAACTAGTTGAAAATATTAAATTTAATGACAAAGCTGCCGCCCTTAAAACTTACTATCAATTTACCGATATTTCTCACGATTTAAAACCAGATTTATCCGAATATTTAAAAGATTATTTGGCTAATCATTACAAATTTAATGTTTCTCATCTTAATTCTTATCTTCGCTGTCCTCTTTGTTTTTATTACAAAACCATTCTTCGAATTCCTCAAAACAAAGAGAAATTTAGTAGTTTTGGAACTGCTATTCATCAAGCCCTTTCTGTTTTTTATCAAAAAAAATCTAAAGACGAAATTATGGCCAGTTTTGAACAAAGTTTAAAAAATGAACGTTTGCCAAAAGCTGATTATTTATGGTGTCTCGAAAATGGTCAAAAACTTCTCACCGAATATTACGACCAATATTTAGATTCAGTTAAAGACAATAATATTTCTGAATACAATTTTGCCACTGAAAATATTGTTTACAAAGACATTCCTTTAACTGGAAAAATCGATTTAATTGAAAAACAGGAAAATGGCAAAATTAATGTCATCGATTTTAAAACTGGTAACTCTGATAGTAAATATAAAGAATTAGGTCCAGACGGGGATTATTATCGTCAAATTGTTTTCTATAAATTACTTCTCGATATTAAAAACGATTCTCGTTTCCAATTTAATCAAGGCATTATTGATTTTGTTGAAAAAAGTAAACTTAAAAAATCTTTTGTCCGAAAGGAAATTAATGTTACCGACGAAGATTTAATTAAATTAAAAACTCAAATCGAAGATGTCTATCAAAAAATTACCAATTTAGAATTCTTTGAAACTGGCAAAGATTGTAAAGACAAAGATCATTTACATTATTTATTAAAATAACCTATGCAAATTAAAATTAAACGTTTCGACAAAACTTTACCTTTACCAGTTCACAAAACTACTGGCGCGGTTGCTGTCGACCTCTATTCTCGAGTTGAAACCACCATTGCCCCTCATCAAATTGGTTACGTTCCCATGAATGTCGCCATTGAAATTCCTCAAGGCTATTTTGTCATGATGGCTCCTCGTAGTTCCACTCATAAATTAGGTCTAATGGGGGCTAATGGAGTTGGCATTTTCGATCGAGATTTTTGTGGTGATAACGATGAATATAATTTCATTGCTCTCAATTATACTGACCAACCAGTTACTGTTGAAAAAGGCACTCGCCTCTGTCAATTACTTTTAATCAAATGCGAAAATTTTGAGTTAAATGAAGTTGATAGTATGGGCAATCTCGACCGCGGCGGCATCGGTTCAACTGGAGTAAAATAACTCATGAAAGAATTTTCTCCAAGTCCAGAAATGAAACTCGAAAAAGGTATTAGTGTTTCTAAATGTGTTGATAAAGCTCAAAAATATATAAAAGATAATGGCGCTTGTTTATTTTTATTCGATGTTAAAGGTTCTAAAAAATATTCAATTGAAGATCGACAACAACTTCAAATTAATTTAAAAAAAATGATTTCTGATATGAATGTCGAATTTGATCAATATTTTCCCAAAAACAAATTAGCTGTTCCTATTAAAGAAGAAAAAGGTTTTTACGGTTTATTTGGTGATGGTTCATGGGTGGGAATAAATAACAGTGAAGTCATTCCTAAAATGGTGGAATTTATGAAAGAAAAACTTCCCGATGTTTCTTTTCATTTTAATGTCGCCAAAGACGGCGAAGACCACGAAGCCCTAAGAACAGTAAAATAAATTGGAAAGTTTACCTTAGTGAACAAGAATAGATTGAAATACTGAAATGAATTTATAATCCGCTTTTATAAATATCTTCTAATCATTGTTATTAATTTCAACTTCTTTTAAACTAATAGTAATTAATTTCAACAAATTAAATAAATATGAAGATTATCGAAAAAGTAATAATTTTAAGTATTATAAGTATTCCATTTGTATTTTATTTTAATATGAGTTTTCCAACAGAAGTAACATATATGAAATTTGTATTATTAATTTTATATTTATCCTTAATATTTTTGGTTTCTTTATTTAGATTAGATTTAAAAAACAAAAAAAAATTATTAAAAATAATTTTTCCAATATTATTATTATCTTGCTTAGTAACCATATATTATTTCTTCTTTAGTGTAAAAATAGAACCATTAGTTTATTTACACAATAAGTACAAAATCAATTATTCTGATCTAAAAATTATAGATACAACAAGATATCATTCTCCTTTTCTATGTTTAAATGTTTGTCACGACACATACAGAGAGGCAACTGTAAAATATAAAGGAATTGAATTTAAAACTTTTTATAAAGTTAATAACTGGAATGATGATTATTCTGAAACCATAGAATTTAATAATAAAGAATCAGAAATCACTCAAAAAGTAAATACAATATTAAAAAAATATTCTGATATTTATATTTTTAATAAAAACGTTCTATGGCAATGGCAATATAGTTTCAATATTTTTATATATTCAAAAAACGAAAATTCTATTCGTAGTCTAACATCGGAATTAGATAACTATATTAAAAACGAAAGGACTAATATTAGAACATACACTAATTACAGTTTATATAATGCTAGCCTATATATCACATACAATCTATATATTACAAAAGATAAAAATTTATATAATTTGATTGCTGGCTCAGAAAAAATATCAATAGCAGATAGTAATGCCAATTATACATTGCCAATAATAACAGGTTTAACTGCTACCAGAATAACTAGTGTTAAAGGATATGATTCCACGGTATTTACAAACAACGGTAATACTGCAAGTCGAGAGTATCAAGATATAAATAATTTTAAACATATAATTTTTTGTTATTCATCAGAACCTAATAGAATTCCAAACCATCAAGATTTTAATGTTTTTGGCTTAAAATAAAAACTTAGTCATCATTTATTGTACAATTAGTTTATGACCTTTGTTTATATTCTTCTCATCCTAATTCTCATTGCCCAAGTTTACTTAATTTTAAAATCCAAAAAAACTGACAACACCTCTGAAATTTTGAAAAAAATTGATGATATTCAACTAAGATTGGAAACTTCGATTAAACAAGATTTCTCCATTAATCGTCAGGAATTAAACGGTTCTTTCAACAATTTTTCCATTAAATTAGACCAATTAATTAATCATATTAATACCGATTTAAATCAAGTTCGTGAATCAATTGAAAAACGTTTGGAACTAATTCAAAAAGATAATTCAGATCAACTTGAAAAAATGAGAGCCACTGTCGACGAAAAACTTCAATCCACTTTAGAGAAACGACTAGGGGAGTCATTCAAACAAGTTTCTACTCAACTTGAATCTGTTTATAAAGGTTTGGGCGAAATGCAAACTCTTGCTACTGGTGTTGGCGATCTTAAAAAAGTTTTAACCAATGTTAAAATTCGTGGTACTTGGGGAGAAATTCAACTCAATAACTTACTTGAACAAATTTTGACCAGCGATCAATATGACAAGAACGTTGCTGTTAAAAAGGGAAGTGCTGATCGGGTTGAATTTGCTATTCGTCTTCCTGGTAAAGACGAGAAAAATAAACAATGTTGGTTACCAATCGATTCCAAATTTCCTCTTGAAGATTATCAAGCTTTAATTAAAGCTCAAGAATCTGGTGATTTAGTCCAAATCAATGTCTTTTCCAAGGCTTTGGAAAATCGTGTTAAAGGCGAAGCCAAAGATATTTTTGATAAATATTTAGATCCACCAAACACCACTGATTTTGCCATTCTTTATTTACCAATCGAAGGTTTGTATGCCGAGGTTACTCAAAATCAACCTTTAGTTGAAGTTCTTCAACGTCAATATCGAGTTACTATTTCCGGTCCAAACACCATTACTGCTCTCTTAAACAGTTTGCAAATGGGTTTCCGTACCCTTGTAGTTGAGAAAAGATCGTCTGAAGTTTGGTCAGTTTTAGGCAACATCAAAAGAGAATTTGGTACTTTTGGAGATTTACTTGCCAAAACTAAAAAGAAACTTGAAGAAGCTAGTAATACTATCGATACTGCCAGTTCTAAATCTCGAAGTATGGAATCAAAATTAAATAAAGTTCAAAGTTTACCTCAATCCGAAATTCCAATTCCATTAATCGAAAATACTGAAAGTTCAGATGAACAATAAATTTATTCTTTTTACTAATTTATTTTTAATTTTGTTGTTGATTTTTATCAACACAGTTTCAGCTCAATTTGTTTGGTCTAAGATTATTTTCTTTTTAATTATTTTTTGTTTAGTCTTTTCTTTGTTAACTATTTTTTCTAAAAAAATTAAAAGAAATTTACTTGGCTCTTTTTATAGCATTGCTCTCCTCCTTCTGCTATTATTTAACCAGTTCAGTTACCTTAATGTTGTGCTTTTAACTGTCTTTTTCATCTCGATTTTGTTTGTTTTTAAATCTAAATTTACCCCTTGACACTGCTTAGCAGTCGGACTATTATATTGCTAATATGGCAGACTTAACTCAACGACAAATTAAACTTTTGAAGTGTTTGGTTGAAGAATTTATCGAAATCGCCGCTCCGGTCGGTTCCGAAACTTTAGAGAAAAAATATTCTTTAGGTATTTCTTCCGCTACTATTAGAAATGAAATGATGGCCCTTACCCAGCTTGGCTTTCTTAAAAAAGGCCATTCCTCCGCCGGTCATGCTCCCACCTCTATGGGTTTGAAATATTATGTCCGAAATTTAATGACTCCAAAAAATCTTTCCATTGGGGAAGAGCTTGGTGCCAAAGAAAAAGTTTGGGATTATCGAAATGAATTCGATCGTTTAATTAGAGAAACCACTCGAGAATTAGCTATTAAAACCCATTCTATGGCTATTGCTACTACCGATCATGGTTCTATTTATAGTTACGGGGCTTCTAATCTTTTAGAGGAACCAGAATTCTTTAATATCGATGTTACTAAAACTGTTTTATCCCTTTTAGATAATGCCACTTTTTGGTTCGATATTATCAACAAAGCTGGTAGTTTAAATCCTGAATCAGAAGAAATTGTTCATCTTTTAATTGGTGAAGATTTAGGCTTAGAACATCTTGAACCATGTGGATTTATCTATCAAAATTATGAATCAGGTCCACACCGAGGAATTTTGGGAATTATTGGCCCAGCCCGTTGTCGTTATACTCACATCGTTCCTGTTGTTGATTACTTCGCTGAGTTGCTCTCAACTATTAGTCGTTAATTAAAATTATGACCAAAGATCAAAAAATAAAAACCACTATCACTAAAGATGCTAATTTACTTAAAAAAATTGCTGAGTTAGAAGAAAAAAATAATTCTTTATTAGATAATTTATCCCGGTCCTTAGCCGATTATTCTAATTTAGAAAAAAGAAATGAAAACCAACGACAACTTTTTGTCACCCTAGCCACCACTTCTATTTTAATCAAAATGATTGATGTTTTGGATAATTTTAATTTAGCTCAAAAACATCTAAACGATCCTGGTTTAAAAATGGCTATCGATAAATTCGATTCTGTTTTAAAATCAGAAGGTTTAGAAGAAATTTCAGCTGAAAATCAGGAATTCGACCCACAATTTATGGAATGTATTGAAGTTGTCGAAGGTAAAACTAATTTCATCATTGATGTCAAAAAAATAGGTTATAAATTAAACGGTCATGTTATCCGACCTGCTCAAGTGTCTGTCGGAAAATCTAATGACCAAATTATCAATTAATTATTATTTAATAAAAATATGTCAAACAAAATAATCGGAATCGATTTAGGTACAACCAACTCCTGCGTTTCAGTTATGGAGGGTGGTACTCCAAAAGTTATTATCAGTTCAGAAGGTCGCAATACTATTCCTTCTATCGTTGAACCAGTCAAAAAACTCGTTGGTGATCTAGCCAAACGTCAAATGGTTCTTAATTCTAAAAACACTATCTATAGTGTTAAACGTTTAATGGGCCGTCGTATGGACGATCCAGAAGTTAAAAAAATGCAATCTATTTCTCCGTACAAAATAGTTGCTGGAAAAGACAACACTGCTTCAGTTGAAATTGAAGGTAAAGTCTACACTCCGCAAGAAATTTCCGCCATGATTTTACAGAAATGTAAAGCTGATGCTGAAAAATATCTTGGTGAAAAAGTTACTGATGCTGTTATTACTGTTCCTGCTTATTTCGACGATTCTCAACGTCAAGCTACTAAGCAAGCCGGTGAAATCGCTGGTCTTAATGTTCAAAGAATTGTTAACGAGCCAACTGCCGCCGCCCTAGCTTATGGTCTAGATAAAAAAGGTAATGAATTAGTCGCTGTCTACGATTTAGGTGGAGGTACTTTTGATATCTCTATTCTCGAAATTGGTGACGGTATCTTTGAAGTTAAATCTACTAATGGTGATACTTTCCTTGGTGGAGATGATTTTGATCAAAAAATTATTAGCTGGATTGTTGATGATTTTCAAAAACAAAATGGAGTTGATTTAAGTAAGGATCCTCAGGCTTTACAACGTGTTCGAGAAGCGGCTGAAAAAGCTAAAATCGAACTCAGTTCAGCTGCTGAAACTGAAATTAATCTTCCATTTATTACTCAAAAAGATGGTCAACCTCTCCATTTAACTAAAAAGTTAACTCGATCAGAATTGGAAAAATTAGTTGATGAATTAATTCAAAAAACTATTGGTCCAGTCGAAAAAGCTCTTAAAGATGCTAAGGTTACAAAAGCTGATATTAAAGAAGTTATTATGGTCGGTGGTATGACTCGTATGCCAAAAGTTCAAGAAGTTGTCAAAAACTTCTTCGGCAAAGATTTGAATAATACTGTTAATCCAGATGAAGTTGTGGCTATTGGAGCTGCTGTTCAAGGAGCTGTCTTAACTGGTGAAGTTAAAGATGTCGTTCTTTTGGATGTCACTCCATTAACTTTTGGAATTGAAACCGCTGGTGGTGTTCGAACTCCTTTAATCGATCGAAACACTACTGTTCCAACCAAAAAATCCCAAGTCTTTACTACTTATGCTGACAGTCAACCTCAAGTTGAAATTAATGTTCTCCAAGGTGAACGTCCAATGGCTATTGATAACAAATCTCTTGGTAGATTTATTTTAGACGGTATTGCCCCAGCTGCACGAGGCATTCCTCAAATCGAAGTCACTTTTGACATCGACAGTAACGGAATTCTCTCTGTCTCTGCTAAAGATAAGGGTACTGGCAAAGAGCAAAAAATTACTATCCAAAATGCTACTAATCTAAAAGAAGAAGAAATAGAGCAAATGAAGAAAGATGCTGAAGCTCATGCTCGAGAAGATGAAGAAAAGAAAGGTTTAGCTGAAAGTAAAAACAAACTTGATAGTACTATCTTTTCTGGAGAAAAAACTTTGAAAGATTTTGCTGACAAAGTTAAACCAGAAGATAAAGAAAAAATCGAAGCTCAATTAAAAACTGCTCGAGAAATCTTAGCTAAAACTGAGGCTAATAAAGATGAATTAGATAAGGCTTCAGAAGAGTTAAATCAAATTCTTCAAACTATTGGTGCTGCTATTTATCAACAACAACAACAACAACCAGAGGCTGGTGCTCAACCAACTGCTGAAGAACCAAAAGCTGATGCTAAAGTTGATGATTCTAAAAAAGATGCTGAAGAAGGGGAAGTAGTACAATAATAAGCAATAACATATAGGCGTCCCGCCGTTGCGGGACGCCTTGTATAATAAGGATTATGAAAAAAGATTTTTATGAATTATTAGGTGTTCCAAAAACTGCCTCCAAAGATGAAATTAAAAGCGCTTATCGTAAGTCAGCTTTAAAATTTCATCCTGACCGAAATAAAGAGCCTGATGCTGAAGAAAAATTTAAGGAAATCAATGAGGCTTATGAAGTTTTAAGTAATGATCAAAAAAAATCAGCTTACGACCAATACGGCCATGCTGCTTTTGATCCAAGTGCTGGTGGTTTTGGTGGTCACACTTACAGTAATCAAAACGGTGGTAATTTTACCTATACTAGCAGTGCTAGTGGTAATCCGTTTGGTGCTGGCGGTTTTGATTTTGAAGGTTTCAATAATCCTTTTGATATTTTTGAACAATTTTTTGGATCTGGTTTTGGTGGTGGTCAACGACAACAAGGTAAACGAATTGAAACTTACAAAATTGAACTCACTTTTTTAGAAGCTGCTAATGGTTGTCAAAAAGAAGTTAATATCGAAGGTCATAAAAAAACTATAAAAATTCCTGCTGGCGTTGACGATGGTCAAAAAATTCGTTTTTCTGAATTCGTTTTATACGTTGATATTCAGCCTGATAAAGTATTTAAACGCGATGGTAACGATGTCTTCATAAATGTCAATATTAGCCTAACTCAAGCCATTTTAGGGGACACTATTGAAGTCCCCACTCTTACTGAATCTCTTAAAGTAAAAGTTAAACCAGGCACTCAACCAAACACTTTAATCAGACTTAAAAATCAAGGTATTAAAGATATTAATGGCTACGGTCATGGCGATTTTTATATTCGTCTTTTTGTCCAAGTCCCAACTAAACTAAATTTTCATCAAAAAGACCTCCTTAAACAGCTCGATTTCTAATTCTTTTTTTCAGCTTAAATCTGTGTTTTTTCTTCATTTTTCTGGTATAATAACTTCATAATAATTTTGTGGTATTTAACCGGGGGCTGGCAAGCCCTTTTTTAATACCTATAAAAAGGAAAAACAAAATGGACTTAAAAAAACTACCAAAAACTGAATTTGCCTCTGCAGTTGCTCAAATTGCTGGCGAAAGAAATATTGATGTTCAATCTATTTTAGATTCTATTGAATTAGGTTTAATCTGGGCTTATAAACGTGATCAAAAAGAACACGGTAATATTATTCCCGATGAAGATCAATTTATTACTGAATTAGCTCCAGAAACTGGATCTTTTAAGGTTTTCAAAATTGATGGAGAAGATAGAACCGATGTTACTCCTCCAGGTTTCGGTCGTATTGCTGCTCAAACTGCTAAACAAGTTATCGATCAAAAAATTCACGAAGCTGAAAAAGAATCAGTTATTGCTGAATATGAGAAAAAACTCGGAACTCTAATTTCCTGTGTTGTCTTAAAAAATGATCCCTACAAAATGGTGGTCGGAGTCGGTAAAACCGAAGGAATTTGTCCAAAAGACGAACAAATTAAAAACGAAGTTATCCCATTGGGTACAAAAAAATTCTTTTTATTAAAAGAAATCGAACGAGGTGAACTTGGTCGTAGTGAAATTATTTTATCTAGAAGAGATAATAATTTTATTAAAGAACTTTTCTCCCGAGAAGTTCCAGAAGTTACTAACGGTTCTGTCGTTATTGAAAGAATCGCTCGATCTGCTGGTGAAAGAACTAAAATTGCTGTGTCTTCAAATCAATCTGGAATTGATCCAGTTGGTTCTTGTATTGGTCAAAAAGGATCAAGAATTCAAGCTATTTTAAGCGAACTTCCCCACGAAGAAAAAGTTGACGTCATTCCTTTTTCCACCAACATTAACCAGTTTATTATTCAAGCTTTATCACCAGCTCAAGATGCTAAAGTTGTCGATATTAAAAATGGTACTGCTTTTGTTGTCATTCCAGAATCTCAATTAGCCCTAGCCATTGGTGCTGGTGGCGAAAATGTTCGTCTAGCTGGTCAATTAGTTGATCTAGAAATCAAAATTTCTTCCGATACTAATAATAAAGCTAGCAAATAATTTTCTATTATTTGTTAAATTAAATTATGGCCCAAGAAAATAACTCTCAATTCAGGCCGCCTATTGTTGCTGTCATGGGACACATCGATCACGGTAAGACATCTCTTTTAGATAAGATTCGTTCTACTAATCTTTGGCGCAAAGAAGCCGGCGGTATTACTCAACACATTGGTGCTTACCAAGCTAAAGTCACCGAAAAAAACGGTCAAGTTAAGTTAATTACTTTTATTGATACTCCTGGTCATGCTGCTTTCAATAATATGCGTAGCTACGGAGCTCAAGTCACCGATATGGTAGTTTTAGTTGTCTCTGCAGTTGAAGGTATCATGCCTCAAACTAAAGAATGTATTGAACATATTAAGAAAAACAATTTGCCTTTTATTGTGGCCATGAACAAAATGGATCTCGATAATGCTTCTCCAGAAAAAGTTAAAGGTCAATTAGTCGAATTAGGTTTTACTCCAGAAGAATACGGTGGTCAAACCTCAGTTATTCCAGTTTCTGCTAAAACTGGTAAGGGTATTGGTGATCTTTTAGAAGTAATTTTGCTAAATGCTGAAGTTATGGAATTAAAAGCTGACCCATGCGCTTGCACTGAAGCTTTCATTATTGAATCTCGATTAGATAAATCTCGTGGTCCAGTTGCTTCTTTAATTGTCAAAAATGGTACTTTAAATATTGGTGACACTGTTTATTCCGAAGATGTTTTATGTAAAGTAAAAGCTATGGTTGATTACACTGGTTTAAACATAAAAACCGCTCCTCCTAGTACTCCAGTTGAAGTTTTAGGTTTTGAAAAAGTTCCTCAAATTGGATCTTTGGTTATTCAAGATAAAACCGAATGTTTAATTAAATCTGAAAATTGTCACCGAGTTTTACTCGAATCTACTGAAGAAAATCCTAGATTAAAAGTCGTTTTAAAAGCCGATGTTAAGGGTACTTTAGAAGCCTTAGAAAATAGTTTTAATGATGATGTTATTGTTATTTCTGCCGGCATTGGTGCCGTCAGCGATAATGATATTTTCTTAGCTGAAGCGGCTAAAGCTCAAATTTTCGCTTTTAATGTTTCTACTCCAAAACATATTGCTCAAATTGCCGAAGCCTCTAAAGTTAGAATTTTTGAATCTCGTATAATTTACGAAATTATTGAAGATATCCAAAATCAAGTTCTTCATCTTTTAGAGCCAACCATTGATGAAACCATTATTGGTGAAGGTCTTATTAAAGCTGAATTTAAAATTGATAAAGTTCGTATTGCTGGCATGCAATGTACTAAAGGTGAAATTAGTAAAGGGGATTTAATTCATCTTAAACGCGATGGCAAAATCATCAAAGATACTAAAGTTGAGGGGATTAGACAAGGTAAAAATATTGTCGAAAAACTTAAGTCAGGAACAGATTGTGGTATAACTTTTAAGCCTTATGTTGATTTTAAGGTAAATGATGTTATAATAGCCTATAAGAATTAAAAACAAGCAGGTCTTCTTATGAAAAACTATCAAACACAAGATATTAAAAACTTAATAACTAACAGCAAAACCGCTTTAGTTGTAGTTCCTCAATTAACCATCGATTCTTTGGGTTCAGCCTTAGCTTTAGCCTTACTTCTTAAAAAAAGTAATATTGAAACTAAAGTTTTCTGTCCTACTAAAACCGATGCTAATTATTCCAAATTAAGTGGTCTCGAATTAATTTCTGAAACCCACAATGAAAATGATTTAGTCGTTACTTTAGACTATCCTTTAACTCAAATTGAAAAAGTTAGTTATAACCAAGATAACGGTAAACTTAATTTAGTTGTTCAAACTAAAGATGGTTCTCCAAAAGTTGCTGAAAATCAAATCGTTATTACTAATCAATCTGTTCCCGCTGACATTAATTTCATCTTAGGTGATGAAAGTTTACTTGGCGCTAACGCTAATATTGTTACTAAAGGTAACTGGATTAATATCTCTTCTGTTAGCATTCAAAAAGCTTGGGCTAAGGTCAATTTAATTGATCAAGATGCTCCATATGCTGAAATTTTAACTTTCCTTTTACCAATGTTAGGTTTGGAATTAAATCTTGAAGCTGCTAAAAATCTTTTAATTGCCTTAAGAGTTGCTACTCAATCCTTCTCAATCAATGTTTCTCCAGAAACATTTGAAGCTGGTGCTGCTTGTCTTAGAGCTACCCAAGTTTAATTTAAATAAAAAATTTAAAACCCCGCGTTTTGCGGGGTTTTTTCGTCTAAATAGGTCTAAATTTGAATCGAAGTGCCAAATTTTGCCTATTTATACGATCCAGATTTATCTGGAAGATGTTACAATCGGTTGTTCTTTGAAAACAGGTGTGAAAAGGAGGAAATCTTATGCCGTCAAAATTGGAAACAAAAAAACTTAGAATAGGTATTGAATTCAGAAAACTTAGTGCCAATCTGGAAACCATTGGTGTTTCTTTAAGTATTGAGGAACCAATGGGTTCTCTTATTGGTACAGAACATGCTTGTGATAGTTATTTAAGTCTTTATAGAACTGTCAACGAAGCGTTCGGGATAATTTTATTTCAAAAAAAGACAATGATTTAATTTAAATAAGTCCATAAAAAAGAAAGGAGGTATTTTTATGACTGAAACTAGAAATAAATTGGTCGAAATTATCCAAAGACTCGACTTAAAATCGAAACAATTTCAAGGTGCTTCTGTCTTTATAGAAAATTCTCACGTAAATAATATAAAATCATCCATTTTTGATGAAGAAATGAACGAAGACAGAATCATGGATTATTATCTCTGGTTTTCAGCTCTTGAAGACATGATAAATCATCTATGGGTAGGGAAACACAGTTAAAACATTAAAACAAAAGTTAGTGTTGAGAAGCAATTGATATGGCATTAATTGCTTCAACACCCTACTCCTCAAAATCTCTCAACCAACCCAACCCTTCACACCTGTTACATCCCTCAAAACTTTTTGTGTTATAATTTCACCTGACTATAAATTGGTTTTTTGGGAGCCATTCCAAAAACATTATAATTTAAACCAAGAATAGCCAATGAATTTATGGCATTGACCAAAATCGAAAAACAAGAAATCATGGAAAAATTCGCCCAAGTTAAGGGTGATACTGGTTCTCCAGAAATCCAAGTTGCAATCCTCTCTAAAGAAGTAGAAAAACTACAATCTCATTTAGGTGAAAACAAACACGATTCTCCTGCTAAGCGTGGTATTTTAAGCAAACTTGCTAAACGTCGACGTCTTCTTCGCTATCTTTCACTTCACAATCCTGAGAGATATACTGAAGTAATCAAAGCTCTTGGTCTCAAAAAATAATTAGTTTTTAAATTTTAAAAAAATCTATGGAAATGTACACAAAAGATATTATCGTGGGCGATAAAAAAATTACTCTTTCAACCGGAAAACTCGCTCCTCAAACAAACGCTTCGGTTATGGCTCAATTCGGCAAAACTACTGTTTTGGCTACTGTTCTTATGGGCAAAGTCGATGAAAATAAGGATTATTTTCCTTTATCAATCGAATTTGTCGATAAACTTTATGCCGGTGGCATAGTTAAGGGTGGTAAATGGATAAAGCGTGATGGTAATCAATCCGATAATTCCGTTCTTTTTGGTCGTATCATTGATCGATCTTTAAGACCATTATTTCCAGAAAGTTTTTTAAATGAAGTTCAAATTATTATTACTGTTTTAAGTAATGACAAAGAATTTGATCCAGTTATTCCTGCCTTTTTGGCTGCTTCTTCAGCTTTAGCTATTTCCGATATTCCTTTCAATTCTCCAGTTTCGGCTGTCCGAGTTGGTCTTATCGAAAATCAATTAGTTGTCGATCCAACTGTTAGTGAACTTAATCGTTCTTCTTTAGATCTTTTAGTTTGTACTGGCGCTGCTGGTATAAATATGATCGAAGCTGACGGTAACATCGTTGAAAATAAAAATGTTTTAGATGCTATTGAATTAGCTAAAAATACTTGTGATTCTATTAATACTCAAGTTATGGATTGGGTTAAAGTTTGTGGTAAAACCAAACTTGAATTCCAACCAGTTGGTCCATCCGCTGAATTAATCAAAGAAATCGACACTCAAATTAGTGCTGATGTTGAAAAATTCTTAGAAGATGGTGTTGATGGTGGTCACATGATTGGTCAACAAGTTATTACTGACAAAGTTATTGAAACTTACCAAGCCAAAATTGAGGCTGAAGAAGTTAAACAAAGTCAAGTTATTGCGGCTGTTGATTCTATTATTAGAACTCATCTTCGAACTCGTACTTCAAAAGGTGTTCGTTATGATCACCGAAAAATGGACGAAGTTCGTCACCTTAATATCGAAGCTGGAGTCTTACCATGTGTTCATGGTTCTGCCCTTTTCGAAAGAGGTTTAACTCAAGCTATTACTATTACTACTCTTGCTCCTTTAGCTGAAAAACAATATTTAGAAGATTCTAGTGGTGAAAGAACTAAAAGATATATTCATTATTATTCTGCCGCTCCTTTCTCAACTGGTCAAACCGGTCGAGTTGGTCGTCCAGGTCGTCGTGAAGTTGGACATGGTGCTTTAGCTGAAAAAGCTTTAATTCCAGTTATTCCAACTGAACAAGAATTT
>Ga0209540_10000679_pt1 | contig 29405 bp, 15 predicted proteins | sample BarGraIncu01121A_FD_184501 | JGI IMG/M metagenome (GOLD analysis project Ga0209540, IMG submission 184501) | Arctic peat soil microbial communities from Barrow, Alaska - Barrow Graham LP Incubations 011-21A (SPAdes) (version 2) | ecosystem: Environmental > Terrestrial > Soil > Wetlands > Peat... | reverse complement strand
AGGACGGACACGATCGTGGAGCTAAAGTTGTAGCAACCGGTTATGCCGATTGCGGATTCGACGTGGATATGGGACCTTTATTCCAGACTCCTGCAGAAGCAGCAAAACAAGCCGTTGAAAACGATGTTCATGTTATGGGTATTTCGTCTTTGGCAGCCGGTCATAAAACTTTGATTCCGCAAGTTATAGCAGAATTCAAAAAACTTGGTCGCGAAGATATTATCGTAATTGCTGGCGGTGTTATTCCGGCACAAGATTACGATTATCTTTACAAAGCTGGTGTTGCAGCAATCTTTGGCCCTGGTAGTCCGGTTGCTAAAGCAGCTTGTACTATCATGGAAATTTTGTTGGAAGAATAATTTATTTTCAATTATTTAATATCCAATTTTCAATTAAAAACGGACTTGCCCAAAGTGGTAAGTCTGTTTTTTTATTGCCTTATTCAGTATAAATCGGTAACTTTGCACTCGATTCTTTTATGGATAAAATAATATGAAAATAAAAATTGTGATAGTCGGACTCGGTGGAGTAGGCGGATATTATGGCGGATTATTGGCGAAAAAGTATGCTGACGATCCCGAAGTGGAAATTTTTTTTGTAGCGCGTGGTGAGCATTTAAAGAAAGTACGAAAAAAAGGTTTGACGGTAATAACTGAAAAAGGAACTTTTGTTGTCAGGCCAACTTTAGCTACAGATAATGTAGCGGAAATCGGAATAGCTGATTATGTAATAATGACCACTAAAAGTTACGATTTGGACGAAACTGTTGCTCAAATTAAACCTTGCGTGGGAAAAGACACTGTTATTTTACCATTGCTCAATGGAATTGATAATTCAGCGCGTATTCGGGCTTTATTACCTGAAACAGAAGTATGGAACGGTTGTGTCTATATCGTTGCCAGATTAAATGAACCGGGTGTGGTGGAAAGTTCGGGGAATGTGCACCGATTAGATTTTGGCTACGAAAATAAAGTCAATGAAAGACTAATTGTATTTGAAAAACTATTGAAAAATGCCGGAATTGATGCCACTTTTCACGAAAATATCTTGTTAGCGATATGGACTAAATTTTTCTTTATTTCGTCAACAGCCTCACTTACATCGTTTTTCGATGTAAGTTTCGGGGCTTTATTGACCGATGATGTGAGAAAAACCACATTGGTCAATTTATTAGAAGAATTGCTACTGGTAGCAAATGCAGAAGGTGCTGGAATTGAGCATAGTATAATTAATAAAATTGTTCATCAGCTTGAAAAATTGCCTTTTGAAACTACTTCATCTATGCATACCGACTTCAAGGCCGGAAAAAATGCCGAAGTACATACGCTTACGGGCATTGTAGTAGATCTAGGAAAGAAACATGGAATTCCAACGCCGACTTATGAGAAAGTATATGCGGAGTTGAGCGAAAAAATGAAGAAATAAAACGAAGTTTTTTAGGGAAATATTAGTCAGAGTACAACTTTAAGTTGTACTCTGACTTTGAATGTCACGATTCTACCACCCGTATCTCAGATGTCACTTCGATTGCTTTGCGATAGAGAGCTTCTACGCCACAATATGTTTCTTCCGACATTTTCACCGCTTTTTCTAGTTTTTCTAATGGAAGATTTTTTCCCGTAAACTCGTATATTACGTGCATTTTGAAGTATTGTTTTGGATGTTCATCTGTTACATCACCTTGCACTTCTATGGTGCATTTTTCAATTTCTACACGCATTTTTTTTAGAATTGATACAACGTCCATACCAGTGCAACCACTCAGTGCCACCAGCATAAGTTTTTTTGGACCTGAACCTAAATTTTGTCCACCACCATCTATTGGTGCATCCATCATTACTTTATGACCATTCACGTCTGCTTCAAAAGCCATATCACCTTTCCATTCTGTTTTAATTATGTGTTTGTCTGACATATTTATGTGTTTAATTGTTATTTGACTAGAAAAATAACGCATTTTGTTCATGCTTTGTTTTTATCATTGTTTATTTATATAAAAAATTAGTACTTTTGGAACTCAATAATAAAACTCATTTGAAACTATTAATTTCCAAAAAAAAATGAAAAAATCAATACTAATCTTTCTCATTTCGACACTTATGTTTCCAATTTTTGCTCAAAAAAGCAATTACCGCTTATTAATTGGTACTTATACAAATCCGGGTAAAAGTCAGGGCATTTATTCGTATGATGTTGATATGAAAACCGGCATTTTTACCCAAAAATCAGTAACAAAAGATGTCTCAAACCCAAGTTTCCTGGATATTACTCCTGATAAAAAATTTGTATATTCAGTAAGTGAAAGTTCGGATGGAAGTGCTGCAATTGCATTTAAATTTGAACCGAAAACCGGGAAACTAACAAAGATAAACTCGTCATTGACAAATAGTGACGGTCCGTGTTTTATTTCGGCAACTAAAAATAATGTTTTTACTGCAAATTACGGAGGTGGGAGCATTTCGGTTTTTGGTAGAAATGCTGATGGTTCATTAACTGATGTCTTACAATTAATTCAACATATTGGAAAAAGCGTGAACGCCGAACGTCAGAACGAACCGCATGTGCATCAGGTAATCATTTCGCCTGATCAAAAATATGTTGTAGTTAACGACCTTGGAACTGATAAAGTTACTGTTTATAAGTACAATCCAAATTCAAAAACAGAGATTTTAATTCCTTATGATACACTTTCCGTAAAGCCGGGAAGTGGTCCGCGTCACGCGATATTCAGCAGAGATGGTGAAAGGTTGTATCTGGTTCATGAAATTGATGGTACAGTTTCAGCGTTAGCAATGAAAAACGGTAAACTGAGTCTTATACAGGAAACTACCGTCGATTATAAAACTGGAACTGTAAATCGTGCTGCTGAAATTTACCTTTCACCTGATGAAAAATTTGTTTATGTCACAAACCGTGGAACTGCTAATGATATTAGTTGTTTTTCGGTTGAAAAAGATGGTAAGTTGACTTTGAAACAACAAATTCCAACCGGCGGTGCCGGACCTCGAAATTTCGCTATAACACCTGATGGAGAATATGTTTTCATAGCACACCAACAAACCGATAATATAGTTATTTTCAAACGCGATAAAAAAACTGGATTCTTGAGCGTTACAAAAAAACAAATTAAAGTAGGAGCACCGGTTTGTCTGCTATTTTATTGAAATTAAAAAAAGGGAATTGTTAAAACAATTCCCTTTTTTTAATGTTCTAAATTATTTGGAAGAATTAGCTTAAAAGGTCACCACAAATTCTACGCGTCTGTTCTTAGCTTTTCCGGCTTTTGTTTTATTGCTTGCTACCGGTTGTGTATCACCAAATCCATGCGAAGTAATACGATCTCCATTGACACCTTTTCCTATCAGATAATCTCTAACTGCTGAAGCGCGTTTATCTGACATGATTAAGTTTGTAGCAGGTTTACCAACATTATCGGTATGACCGCGAACATCTACCAAGTAAGTATGATTTTCGATAAGTACTTTAGCTATCTGATTTAAGATGGCAAACGAGGTTTTCTTAATAACTGTTTTTCCTACCTCAAATTGAATGCCTTGAAGGGCTTTTAAAAATAAGATTTTAACTTCTTTTTTTATTTCTGGACAACCTTTATTGGATGCAACTCCAGGAATTGTCGGACAATTATCAAGATAATCCGGAATACTATCACCATCAGTATCACGGGGACAACCATTTTCGTCTAACTTACCGCGTGCTTCTAAAGGTGTATTAGGACATTTATCCAAGTAGTTAGGAACACCATCATCATCAGAATCAAGTAGGCAACCATTTTTATCTACAAATCCGCGAGCTTCTGCAGGCGTATGAGGACATAAATCGAGGTAATCTTCAACACCATCACCATCAGTGTCGAGCGGACAACCGCTTTTATTAACCATTCCACGTGCAAGTACAGGCGTTTCAGGGCATAAATCAAGATAATCTGCAACACCATCACCATCTTTATCTGATGGACAACCAACAGAATCAACTTCAATACCTACAGGCGTATTTGGACATTTATCCAGATAATCGAAAATACCATCTTTATCCGTATCGAGCGAGCAACCCACAGAATCCACTAATGCTTTTGAAGCAGCAGGTGTATCAGGACATTTATCCAGATAATCCGGCACGCTATCACCATCTGTATCCAAAGGACAACCATAAGTATCTACTTTACCATAAGCCTCTTTCGGTGTATTAGGACAGTTGTCGAGATAATCTGGAACACCATCGCCATCTGTATCAACCGGACATCCTTTTTTATCAACAAGCACACCAAAAGGTGTTTGAGGACATTTGTCTCTGCGGTCAACTACACCATCTTTATCAGAATCTTTTGGTTTCCCGAGAACAATACTACCACCGAATATAATGTTTACATTGACTTTATCAATTGGCATAAACTGTTTGTTCAGTTTTGGTGTAATATAATCCGAAGCAATATATAAATTTATCAATTTGGGTGAAAAACTGATTCCGAGTCCATAGTGATTAAAATCTTTGTTCATTATATCATAAGTGCCGGAAAATGTAAGCCACGAAAATGGTTTCAGAGTTAGTGCTCCAATTAATTTATTATTATGGATTGAGCCTGAATTATAACTCTGATAAAGCATACCAAGGCGTATATCGTGTTTGTCGTTGGCAAAGGCACTTAATTCAGCAGACGCATTAATAGTATATGGTAAATTATCAATAATGTCTTGGGAGTTGATAGTTTCTTTAAATTTGATTAAGTTAGATGCATCGGTTTTTAATTGATTAAGTTGACCAGTTATACCTAAGCTGTCAATGCCAATGTTTGAAAACCCTGAAAATTTAACGTTACTTGTTGCAGTACCTTTTTGAATTGAAGCTGCACTCCACTTCATAATTCCGATATCATTTACAGAAGCAGCTACTGTTAAGTGTTTAATAGGTTTATAGGTAACACCAAAATCGAATGCAGCACCTAATCCTGAAGGTTTTAAGTTTGAAGTATTAAAGTTTGGTTTTGTAAAATCATAATAATTGTCAGCATCTTTTCCCATACTCAATTGATTAGACATAATGTATGATTCTCCCACAGCATTTATTGTATAACTTGTGTCTGATAGCACAATATCAAACTTGCTATAATTTAGCTTGACTTTTGACAGTCCAACCAATAACTTCGCATTTATTCCCACTCTAAGATTTGAAATTATATCACGTGAATATCCCAACGATGCTTGAATCATATTGGTTTGTTCAATTCCAAGATTTTTAAAATCATATACGCTGTTTGAACTTGCCATCCCCAATTTTGCAAACTTGAAAAAATCCGAGGGTATATTTACATCCAGATTTTCTTTCATATAAATATCGAACGACCAAAAACTTTTGTGAGCCGTATAAAATCCAAACGAAAGTAAATTTAACTTCATACTTTGGTTCACGGAAACGTTCGAAGGCAAAGAATTGAGAAAAGTATTAGCATCAACACTCGAATTTAAAAATGTTGTGAACTTATACTGGGAATACATAGGATTTGACGGATCTACCGGATAAATGAAATTTGTCATTCCTACACTGGTATTTATTCCTAATTGAATACCCCCTAAAACAGGTAAGCTCAAATATCCATATTCAGGTGCAAATGAAGCATTCAGTGTGTGACGTTGACTCCATTCATCTAAAAAGTAGGTGGAATGTACATCCTGTGCAAAAGTACCGGATATAGAAACTACTAAGATAGCTATATATAATAATGCTCTTTTCATAAATTACTTCGTTTATAGTCGGTGATAATTAGTTTATTAAAAATTGGAATTACTTGGTTGACTTGACATTGTTTTTCCCTGAATTCAGGTCAACACTCATTCCTTTAGGTATACGAGCCCTTAATTTAATTAAGAAATACTGATCCGGCCTAAGTGGCAGTGCTGTTGTTATGGCATTTTTACTTGCAGTAACTGTTATAATGAATTTATCTAATTCAGTCAACGAGCCTGGTGTCACTTCTGTAAGTCCAAAAACAGTAGAGCCTACGTTAGCCAGAGATGTTAAGCCGGAATATGTAATAGCTTGTGCAGTCACTTTAAGTTTGGTTGAATCAATCAGTTGATTTAAACTATCATAAGGCAGAATTTTGAAAGACATATCCATTGGAATTTTGTTTTCAATATTGGCTATTATATCAATATTGTGAACAAATTTCACAATATCTTTTAAACCTTTCTGAAGATCAGGAATTGTTACATTCAAATTAAATCTGAAGTCCTGACCAAATTCCAGTGGAACATTTACAGCATAATTCAAATCGATTTGATTCTTTGGTGAATATAAATCCACAATATGATGTTTACTAACATCGATAGTTGGTGTTGCATTAATTGCTATTGAATCAGGAATTGTTTTCAATAAATTATCCAGGTTTGGAATTAGCACTTCCTTATGGTCATCCATCAAACCTGTAGCAGAAGCTGCAAGTCGGAACTTACTCCAGGTTGTTTGTCCCGGAATGCTGGTTTCAGCAATATGTAATGAAGTTGAAATATTGGCATTAGGAATAGCTACACCTTTACTTTTTGGAGTAAGATTTAATGATAAATCAATTGGAATTCCCATTGAATTTCCAATTTCGAACGTCAATACCGGTTTTAAAGCCAAATTATTGTCTTTGTTTTTTAGAATATCAGGAAGATCCAGTTTGATGTTTTGAGTAATTGGATCAATTGCAAGTGCAATTTCACATTCAATAACAGACAACGACATTGGATCAATTTGTATGGTTGGTACAATTTCTACAGGTTGCAGGTCGCTGGATTTTAGGTTTGTACCTTTAATGTGTGCTCCACCAGTCATTGAAACCGATTCATGTAGATTAAATGTTCCGTTAGTCAGTGTATTTCCATTAGTGCCAAAATCAAATTTTTCTAATGAGAGTGTGAATTGTAGTCCATCACTAACTTTAAATCCGCGATTAATAATTACTTCATTTTGAGAGTTCACAATATTAGCGACATTTTTACCATTTATCTGACCATTAGCATTAAATTTCAATACTGTTGGAAGTTTGATAGTGTAATTATCAAGGAATATAGAGTCAATTGACGGTGGTAAATTATTAATTAGAATTTTGAACTTGAGTTGAGATGGTGTTTTCAAACCTACCGAGTAAATCTTTTTCACTTCAGTAGAAACAAGTTGGCTTATATTGATATTGGTGTTTTGGGCCGGAATATCCAACGAGATACTATTGGTTTGGATAAAAGCATCCTGAATAGTTAATCCGTTTATATTAGCTGTGATATTCAATTTTTTCCCCTGAATTGCCTGAAGTGAATACAAATCAGCAGTTGCACTACCCAGAGTAAGGCTGTTGGTTTGATAAGTCAGATTATCATTGATTGTTATTTTTTGGTTGGTAACCGTTTTATTTAAGTTTATTCCGGAAATTCCAATTGTTTTAGTGCCAAACAAATTCGAGTAGGGAATATTCAATTGGTTTGTTGCCGGGTCAAGTCCACTAAATGTTTTAAATACTATAGATTGAGGTAGCTGAATTACACAATTTCCGTTTGAAAATTGGAAAGGACTTACACCCGGATCAGCAACGTTTAGCAAAAGTTCAGCGCCATTATTAAATGTCAATGAATTTACTACAGTAATAGATGATGGTATACCTGTTACGTCTTTAGTTATTGTATTACTACCATTAACATCGACTGTATATGGATTTGTCGAAATGGTCATATTATCTATTGTTGGGTCAGCATCTAATTTTACATTGATACCAAGGTCAAGTGTTTTTGGATATGTATAATTTTTTGCTGAAATATCATTAATTGTACCATTAAATGTATAATCTATACTATATGTTACATCGCTCAAATAATGAAGCTCATGATTAACATCAAAAGCAGGAGGAACTAATTTCTGAATGACAAAACTAGCTATATAAATTCCATTGCTTGCACTTAGTGGAGTATTTGTTATTGTAAAAGAATGACCATTACTTGAGATTGTTGCTCCTGTTCCAATAGGAGAAGTTAAAGTTACATTTGATGGAAATGTTATATTAAAGCTGGTAATTTTATCTGTTTGAGAGTCAAATCCAATAGAATTAATTTTCGATTTATTAAAAGTTAATGTAACTTTACTACTTGTAAACTGAATTTCATTTATACTATTAAGAACTGTTGGTAAATTGATTAAATCCATACTTTGAGCAATGTGCTTAACTCCACTGCTATAGGTTAAAGCACCTGTAGTAAAACTAATCGGTCCAGGATTAAAGGGAATTGTTAATGAATTAGCTATATCAAAATCTGTATGAATTGAACTAACAGTTTTGTTAGCTATCGTCAAATCTTTTAGCGGTAAATCAGAGCTGATAGCAATAGGATTAAATTGAAAGGTAGGAAATTGCACAGAAGTAAAACTTTGTGTAATAGGAGGTATCGAAATACCTGCAATAGAAAAAGATACCGGTTGGACAGCATCAAGTTTTACATTCAAAGAATCCTTAATATTTAATGCGTATTTACCATTGTTAGCAGTCAGAACGGTAATGCTATCACCAAGTAGTTTCTTTAGCTTAATTGTATCCGTTTGACCAATAGGAAATGATAGTGAATCACCCCCAACTGAAATGTTGGTATTGAGACCCTTAGATAAGTCGTATTCGTCTGTCATACAGTTTGATAATGTCAGTGCTAAAACCAACAGGAGAATTTGATAAATTCTCATTTTTCTATAAGCAACCATGGTTTTGATTTTTGAGGATTAGTTTCTATGTTAAATACAATTCCAAATATAGAATGTAATTTTCGGATTTAATAAATTTAAATAATTCAACGCTAAACATGTAAGTTTTGTTCATTTTCGTAAAGGCTAAACAAAATTAGTGGAAGTTTTCTTATTTTAAAAGTAATTATGGTTAATCTTTTGCATGTGTTTTGTTTTTTTTAAAATTGTTTGAAAACTAGTGTAATATTCATTCTTTTAGCTTATGAATCAACCCATTGAGTTGTGTTAAATATAATACTATTTCTCCAGTTAAAAAATATTATCTTCAACTAAGTCCAAACCAAATTTATGGTTAGGTCAATATGCTGATTGTAAGCAGCTTTAATATGAATATATAACTTGTATTAAGAAAAAAAACAATCTAGTGGTCATTTGATTAATGACTTTTAGATTGTTTTTGTTTATAATTGAAGAAATAAAAGGTTGTTTTACTTATTCCATATTATCAGTAATACTCCCATACCGATGATATTCAAAAGCTATACTTTGTTCTTTCAAATAATGAAGTAACTCAATTCGTCCTTCTGTTACTGGTTTGGCAGTTGCAATGTGTTTCCCTATTTGGGCAGCATGTTGGTAGAATTCGTATGAAAGATCGGTACTACAAGTTCGTATTCGCTCATATTTAGGCATTTCGTTTATGAATTCATTTTCGGTTTGAATCAAAATTGAACATTCTTTATTAATGTGATTTTTGAGTACTTCCAACTTGTAATCTTCTTCAGCTATGCTTAATGTTATAGGATTTCCGGCTGTATTTGCTGCTGCCAGTATCATAAAAATTTCGCATAATTCATCTTTGTTTTGTATTCGTAAAGCCATGTTTTTCAATGGTAAATAGCGAAAAGTATTTTGTTCGCCCAGCAAATGATGAATATCTTCTTCTTTCGAAAATTCATTTTCCCAATTTCTGAGATAACTCTCAATTGCGATATTAAAACGAACCTTTTCATGTGAGTTTAAAGTGGATTCTAGTGATTTGAAAGCTTTATTTTCAGTTACAAATTGGTTGTTTTCTACATTCTCAGTGATATTTACAAAACACGAAACATAATTTTTTCCTCCGGCTTTAATTCCTCCGCCAAAAGACGAACGTTTCATACCACCGAATGGTTGGCGATTGACGATAGCTCCTGTTATACCTCGATTAATATATAAATTCCCCGCTTCAATACTGTTTTTCCAAATAGCTTGTTCATTTTCGTCAAGACTTTGCAAACCTGAAGTCAGTCCGTATTCGGATGCATTCACAAATTGTATACCCTGTTTCAGATCATCTATACATACCACAGACAGCAGTGGTGCGAAAAGTTCAGTTTTGAATGTATAACTGTCCGGTTTTACGCCCCATTTCACGCATGGTTTGAGGATAAAACGTTTATCGTCAACAAATTCGGGTTTCACCAACCACCATTCGCCTTTTTCAAGATGATCAACCGCATGCAACAGTTTATCGTTTTCGGATGTAATCATCGGTCCCACTATATTTCCGCCATCCCAAACGCCTCCGGTGTGCATACTGGTAACAGCATCAGTTAGTTTTGTTTTAAAATCAGTATCATTATACACTTCTTTTTCGAGTAATAGTAAGGAACAAGCTGAGCATTTTTGACCGGCATTGCTGAATGCAGATGTTACGATGTTTTGAATAGCATGATCCCGGTCGCCACTAGCGGTAAGAATGATTGCATTTTTACCGCCTGTCTCTGCAGAAAGCGGACAAGTCGGATTGTTTTCCAATAAGCGGAAAGCAGTATCGGTTCCTCCGGTAAGTATAATATGTTTAATGGAAGGATGTGCGGTAAGATAATTCAATGGTTCGCGACCATCGGTGCAAACTACTTGCAATGCATCTTTCGGTATGCCGGCATCCCAGAAGCATTTGGCAAACTCCCATGCTACCGGAAAAGCAACAGTTGCAGGTTTTAGTATCACGCTGTTTCCCCCGGTAAGAGCAGCTGAAACACCACCAACCGGTATGGCCATTGGAAAGTTCCAGGGTGGAATAACCAATACAATGCCTTTTGGTGTCATCGAAATGCTTTTCAACTCAGCAAAAGTGTTCATCGAGATGGGATAATATCGGCAGAAATCAATGGCTTCTGAAACCTCTACATCACCCTCTACAAATGTCTTTCCGGTAATGGCTGACATACATCCAATCAGATTTCCTCGGTTCTGACTTAAATTCTCAGCAACCTGATGTAAAATTAAATTTCGTTCTTCTAAATTAGTTTTACGCCAGTTTGAGGCATCTGTTTCGGCAACCGTTATTATTTCTTTTACTTGTTCCAGATTTGATAGACTGGCTTCACATACGGTTATTTTTTCACTTTGGCTTCTATCGATATATGAATACTTGTTTTTAGAAGTATATTCTTTATTTCCAATTTGAATGGGAATCTGATAAGGCTTATCATTTGATGATTTCTTCCATTGTTTGCGTATTTCATCCGCCCACAACCGGTTCGGTTTTAAATCGAAATTGGTATCCGGTTCGTTGTGGAAAGTTTCGAGTTCCGTATTCTGAGTTCCTGGTTCCTGCTTATTTCTGTCCTGCATGCGAAATGGTTTTGCAGGTATTTTATTTTTCAGGTCGAATGCTTCTAAAAACTGTTGTTCAAGAAAATTCCATTGTTTGCTTCCATATTGCAGGTTAAAAGAATAACTCAGGAAGTTATCTTTCCCCGTATTTTCGTCTAATCTACGTACCAGGTAAGATACTGCATTCAGAAAATGTTCGTTTTTTACAACTGGTGTATAAAGAATGATTTGTTTGCCTAAACTGCGCATAACACGGGGTAAATGATTGGCCATTCCTTCAAGCATTTCGAAAGTCACCTGATCTTCAACATCATTTTTTTTACTGAGTAAGAAAGCGTAAGCAATACTAAAGAAATTGTGCGAAGCAACTCCAATATGTAAAGCATTTGCATTTTCCGGTTCTAGTGCGCGGTCTAAAATATGCAGGTAGTTGGCATCAACTTCAATTTTGCTCCCGAGAACCGGATTCGTCCATCCTTTAAGCGAAGATACGATGGATTCCATTTGTAAATTTGCACCCTTTACCAGACGCATTTTGAGTGGAACACCTCCGTCAGCCATTCTTTTCTTAGCAAAATCGAGCAATTCTGTCTGGAAATTCCAGGCATCGGGTAAATAGGCCTGTACAACTATTCCTGCTGAATAATTTTTAAACTGAGGAAGACTTAAAACTGTTTTGAATATGTCCAGTGTTAGCTCTGTGTCCTTGTATTCTTCCATATCGAGGTTTACAAATTTGGAAGCAGAAACGCCATTCTCGTCTATATAGGGAAAATCGATGGATTGTTGGTAAATGCGGGTCAAGCGCTCACAAAGATCAATTTTATTCTGTGCATAATTCAATGGATTAATTTGAGCATAAATGCCGGATATTTTGATGGAAATGTAATTGATTTGAGGATCTTTTAATGCTTCCAGATAATGAATATAGCGATGATTTGCTTCGCTATCACCCAACACCACTTCGCCCAACAGGTTTACGTTTTGACCGATTTTTTGCTTTCTTCGTTCACTCAGGTGTTGATTCAAAAACGATGCTTTCTCATTGATAATGACTTTAGCAGTATCCGAACGCAAGCGGTTTTTAAAAATAGGAACAGCAATAAAATCGAACCAATAACCAAAAGAAGTAAATAATCGAAGCAAAAATGCATCCGTAGAACTGAAAAATTCAGGAACACCATAACGTTCAATAAGCACTTTCATGCGACGGGCCAGTTTCCGGTTGTCGTGAATTTGGGACGATTCGTCCAGCATTTTAGAAAGCAAGGTTTTGTCGTTTGGATTCTGAATCAAGATGGCATATTTCTTTTGTTCTTTGAGTTCTTCTGCCGTGATTTCTTTTTCCGATTTTTTAAGAAAGTCTTTTGCCCAATCGAGGACTTCTGAGGTGCTTATTTTTTCCATTCTGTGTGATACTAAGATTTCAAAATTGGGCGAAAGATAAAGGAAAAGATTGAATTTTGTATATTTATATTCAAAATATTGTTAGAAAATATCACAGATTTTTTGGTTGGTTATTTTTGACCCTTTTTAGATTTATTTTGTTATTAAAAAGCTATTTTTCCTTTCAATTTTAGATTCTTGATCAAAACGTGAAATGAAATAAACACAAAAAAAAGCGAGGAACAATTTAATGCTCCCCGCTTTTCGAATATTGATGAAATTTATTTAGCAATCAGTTTCTCCACTTCTGTCCAGTTTACTACATTCCAAAATGCTTTGGCATACGCTGCCCGTTTGGACTGGTATTTTAAATAATAGGCATGTTCCCAGACATCCAAAGTCAGAACAGGTTTCCCTTTCACTTCCGCCATAGGTAAAAGCGGACTGTCCTGATTGGGTGTTGAGATAATTCGTAATTTACCGGAGTTTTCTTTTATAAGCCAGACCCAACCTGAACCAAAGCGGGCCAATGCTGCTTTTTCAAATTCGGCTTTGAATGCATCGACACTTCCAAAATTAGTAACAAGTATTTTTTCTAATTTTGGCGACATATTAGCTGTTCCGGCCGGTGCTAAAACTGTCCAAAAGAAACTATGATTGTAATATCCACCTCCAAAATTGCGTACTGCTGTTTGAATTTCGGTTGGTAGTTCATTTAAATTCTGGATTAATTCCAATGCGGTTTTTTTGTACAATTCGGGATATTTTTCCAGAGTTTTGTTTAAACTTGCAGTGTAGGCAGCATGATGATTGTTGTAATGAATGTACATGGTAGTACTGTCAATATAGGGCTCCAATGCATTGTATTTGAATCCTAACTCCGGTAATTTGTATTGACCTAAAGCCAATGAAGCTGTAGCTAACCAGACAAAAAGTGATAAATTGAGTCGTTTCATATTTCAATTTTGTTTTTAAGTTATGGAATTTTGTTTGTTGATTATTTGTTTTTGTATAACAAGGAATTTGACTGTTTGTTTAATTGTGCAATTGAAAAATAAACATAATAAAATCAACGTTTCAGGATAGTCTCTTTGATTTTATTAAACTGTGTTGATTTTGTCTTAAACGAAAAGTCTATGATAATGATTTCAATCTTATTTATTTTAGCCCTTTTAACTCTTCGTTTGTACTTTTTATTTCAGAAAAGCGTTATTCATTTCAGTGTAATTGAATACGGATTCTCAATGTACTGATTTTTGGGCTACTCATAATTAATCTGTATCTTTGCAGGTTAAAAAATTAATGTTTCAATATAATAATAGCAAAACTTAATGATAGACTATATTAAAGGAGAAATAACTGAACTTACCCCGGCTTTCGTGGTTCTCGAAACGGGTGGTATTGGTTATTTTATTCATATCACCTTGCCAACTTTTTCGGTTTTAGGCGAACAAACATCAGCAAAATTATTCGTATATGAGGCAATTCGCGAAGATGCCCATGTGTTGTATGGATTTCGATTGCAAAGTGAACGTCATCTGTTTTTGTTATTAATCTCGGTGTCGGGCATAGGAGCCAATACGGCTCGTGTGATTATGTCATCATACACAGCGCAGGAAATTCAGGAAATGATAGCTTCGGGTAATGTGGTGGCATTGAATGCAATCAAAGGAATAGGTACTAAAACTGCTCAGCGCATTATTGTCGATTTGAAAGACAAAATAGTGAAAGGTGTGGGTGGAAGTGAATTCCCTAACATGGCCTTGAATGCACATGCCGAAGAAAAAGAAGAAGCTGTTTCCGCATTGGTTATGCTTGGATATGCTTCTGCCGCTTCGCAAAAAACAGTAGACCGCATACTTAAAGATCAACCAGCCCTCAAAGTGGAACAATTGATTAAATTAGCACTGAAAATGATGTAATACAATTTCCAATTATCAATTTCCAATTTTCAATAACAAAATACGAAACCCCTACCGGATTATTTCGTTTCAGATGCAAAAATTATCTATGATTTTTACAAAAAAAACATTCCCCATTATACTTATCTGTGGCATTGTTCTCAGTTCGGCTTACGTTTTTGTAAGTGCGAGTGAACACTATGCATTCGAACTTCAAACACCCGACGCAAAAGTTTCACCTACCGATACAAATAAGCAAGCCATTCCTAATTTTCCCATAAAAAAATACACTCAAAAAACGTACGAAGATCTGAATACGGAATATCCGATGGATTCGCCTAAGCCATCGAATGTGAAATCTGTGGTGGAATACGATACAAAATCAGGGAATTACATATTAAGAACCTTTGTTGGAGAAACTGAAATTGCAACACCTTTTTTGATGACCGAACAAGAATATCGGAATTATTCAGCAAAACAGGATATGCAAAGTTATTGGAAAGAAAAAAATTCCAAGTCTGAAAAGAATAACGAAGATAAATTTTCCGTTTCGGACATGAAATTCAATATCGGTCCTGCCGATAAGGTTTTCGGTCCCGGTGGTGTGCAGATAAAAACCCAGGGTTCGGCAGAATTAATATTCGGTTTTAAAAGTAATACAATCGAAAATCCGGCATTAACCGAACGGATGCGAAAATCGAATATTTTCGACTTTAATGAAAAAATTCAACTCAATGTTACTGGTCAGGTAGGTGATAAAGTGAATTTTGGATTGAATTACAATACTGAGTCGAGTTTCGATTTCGACCAAAAAATGGTAAAATTGGCCTACAAAGGAAAAGAAGACGACATCATTAAAAATATTGAAGCCGGTAATGTGAGCATGCAACTCAATAGCTCTCTTATTTCGGGTAGTACCGCTTTATTTGGGATAAAAACCGAATTGCAGTTTGGACGGTTAAACGTAACGGCAATTGCTTCGCAACAAGAATCACAAACACAAACTGTAAGTTCAAAAGGAGGTGCACAAACTACTAAATTTGAGGTAAATATAGATAGTTATGACGAAAACAGGCATTTCTTTTTAGCCCATTTTTTCAGAAATACTTATGAAAAGTCAATGAGTCAACTTCCTTATATTTCATCCGGAGTTGCCATAAATAAGGTAGAAGTATGGGTAACAAACAAACGCGGAAACTACGATCAGGCAAGGAATATTGTTGCTTTTATGGATTTGGCAGAAAATGACAAAAAAGATATAGATAACAGTCATTGGACGCCAAAAGGAAGTCAGGTACCCATGAATAAAGCTAACTCGCTATACGATGAAATTGTAAATCTTCCAGATGTGCGGGATATTCAGAAAACTAATTCGGTTTTGTCAACTGAATACAGTGCATTTGCGATTAATGGTGGTGAAGATTATGAAAAAATTGAAAGTGCCCGGAGACTTGAACCTTCGGAATATTCCTACAATTCTACCTTGGGAATTTTGTCATTAAGAAATGCATTGAACCCCGATGAAGTCTTAGGAGTAGCATACGAATACACCTATCGCGGACAAGTATATCAAGTAGGTGAATTCTCAACCGATGCCGTAACTGCACCCAATGCCTTGGTTGTGAAATTACTGAAAGCCACTGCTGAATCGCCACATTTGAAGTTGTGGAATTTGATGTTGAAAAACGTCTACAATTTGGGAGCAATGCAAATTCAACCCGATAATTTCAAATTGAATATAGTATACCGAAATGATTCAATTGGAACTGACATGCAGTATATTACCGAAGGTAAAATAAAAAATCAATTATTGCTGAGGGTTATGAATCTCGACCGTTTGGATTCAAAAAATGCCCCCAATCCCGATGGCAAATTTGACTTTGTTGAAGGCTACACTGCACTCTCTTCTTCTGGTCGAATTATTTTTCCGGTGCTTGAGCCATTTGGATCACATTTACGCGATACGATAGGTGATGATAAAATTTCTAAAAAATATGTTTATCAGGAGTTATATGACTCTACCCTCGTAGTGGCGCAAGAATACAGCGAGAAAAATAAATTTCGTTTGGTAGGAGAATATAAATCTTCTTCGGGATCCGAAATACGGTTGAATGCCATGAACGTGCCACGTGGTTCTGTGTCAGTTACTGCCGGAGGTGCTACTTTGGTAGAAAATGTCGATTATACGGTTGATTATACCATGGGTACTGTTACCATTATCAAACAATCATTGATAGAATCCGGAACAAAAATAGATGTGAAACTGGAAAATCAATCTATGTTCAGCATGCAGAGAAAGTCTTTGGTTGGAACTCATTTAGAGTATAAGTTTAACAAGGATTTCAGTTTGGGTGGAACAGTGATGCATCTGTCCGAAATGCCTCTGACAACTAAGGTTAACACGGGGAGCGAACCGATTTCAAATACAATATGGGGCATGAATACTTCGTGGCGTACAGAGTCGCAATGGCTTACGAACATGTTGGACAAATTACCTTTTGTAAATGCAACAAAACCTTCTACTATCGCATTGAACGCAGAATATGCTCAATTGATTCCCGGACATTCCAAGGTGATTGGTTCTGCAGGTTTAGCTTATATCGATGATTTCGAATCGACCAAAACAACTATTGATATTCATTATCCGGTTAATTGGTATCTGGCGAGTACGCCTGCTCTTTTCCCCGAATCGACTAAAAGTAATGATACTGACTACGGGAAAAATCGCGCTTTATTGTCCTGGTATTATGTTGATCCGGTATTAAATGGTGAGACTAAATCTACTCCTGAAAATCTACGTACTGATGCGGAAGCGCAATCCAATCATTTAACCCGAAATGTATTAGAACAGGAAATTTTCCCAAACAAACAAACATTGGCCACGCAAACTTCGCGTATGACCATAATGAATTTGTCCTATTATCCAACCGAACGCGGACCGTACAATCTGGATGTGGATGCAACTTCAACATCGGCAGGTATGAATCCGGATGGAACATTGTTGAATCCAGCAAAACGCTGGGGAGGAATTATGCGTAAATTAGATGCAACCGATTTCGAAACCTCTAATATCGAGTATATCGAGTTTTGGATGATGGATCCATTTATCAATAATAAAAATGAAGCAAATGATAAAGGGGGTGATTTATATTTCAACCTTGGGGATGTGAGTGAAGATATTTTGAAAGATGGGAAAAAGTCTTTTGAAAATGGATTACCTTTTGATGGTGATGTTACCAAAACCGATACAACTAAATGGGGTAGGGTACCCAAAATCCAATCGACGGTGAATGCTTTTGATAATTCGCCGGGTGCACGCAAAAATCAAGATGTTGGATTAGATGGATTATCTAATGATAACGAATTCGTTTATCCAACTTATAAAAATTATTTTGATGCTGTAAAAGCTAAAGTTACACCCGATGAACTTACGAAAATGCAGGCTGATCCATTCTCGCCTTTAAAAGACCCGGCGGGTGATAATTATCATTTTTATCGAGGCTCCGATTACGACGATGAAAAACTTGATATTTTGACACGCTATAAACATTATAATGGTACTGAAGGTAACTCACCCGAAGCTACTAATGTACAGGAGACTTTCGGTACAACTGCTACTTCTTTGCCCGATGCGGAAGATATTAATGCAGATAACACGCTGAATGAATATGAAAAGTACTTTCAGTACAAAGTGAGTATCAGACCAAATGATACTATCGTGGGAACGAATTACATTACTGATAAGATAACTTCTCCTGTAGAACTTAAAAATGGTAAGATTGAGCAGGTTAGCTGGTATCAATTTAAAATTCCAATTCGCGATTACACCGATAAAGTTGGAAGTATTCGTAATTTCAAATCCATCCGGTTTATCCGCATGTTCCTCACCAATTTTGAAAAAGAAAAAACGCTGCGTTTTGCAACACTCGATTTAGTACGTGGAGAATGGCGCAGTTTTAATAAACCATTGTATGCCAATGCAACAGTGCCGATTTCTGATGGCAAATTAGATGTTCAGGCGGTAAATATTGAGGAAAATGCTAACAAAATACCGGTTAATTATATTTTACCTCCCGGAATAACCCGTGAAACTGATCCCGGTCAACCGCAATTATTGCAACAAAACGAGCAAGCTATGGTATTGCGTGTAACCGGTCTGGCACCGGGAGATGCCCGTGGAGTATACAAAAACACTTCTTTTGATATGCGTCAGTACAAACGCATACAAATGTTTGTGCATGCAGAGCAAATGAGTGATGATTTGAGCAAATTAGCTGATCATGAGTTAACTTGCTTTGTGCGGTTAGGTTCTGATATGGTGAATAACTATTACGAATATGAAATTCCACTCCGATTGACACCAGCCGGTGTGTATATTGGAGAAAATCCTGCAGACAGGGAAAAAGTTTGGTATCCTGAAAATATGTTTGATTTTTCTTTTGCAACGCTCACCAATGCCAAGTTGAAACGAAATAGTGCAAGACAAAGTGGCTCTGGAAATGTGTCGAATTTGATTCCATATATAGTTTACGATAAAGATAAACCACTGAATAAAGTGTCGGTGGTTGGTAATCCATCACTGTCAGATGTGCAAACGATTATGATTGGTGTACGTAATCGAAGCGGAGAAGTCAAATCAGGAGAAATTTGGGTAAATGAGTTGCGTATGTCCGAATTCGACGAATCAGGCGGTTGGGCAGCTATGGGTAACCTGGCAGTTGGATTATCCGATATAGGTACTGTGAATCTATCCGGACGAGTCGAAACTGCCGGATATGGAAGTCTTGAAAGTAATGTAATGAGTAGACGTTTGGACGATTTGTATCAAATGAATTTCTCTACTTCCATGGAATTGGGACGTTTCTTGCCCGAAAAAGCCAAGTTACAAATTCCGGCTTATTTCTCATATACGAATGAAACGGTTTCGCCTAAATACAATCCGCTCGATCAAGATGTTTTGCTATCGGAGGCAATCAAAAATGCTAATAATCAGGCAGAAAGCGATTCATTGAAACTAATTTCGCAAACAGTAGTAACAACCAAAAGTTTTAATATTTCCGGTGCCAAGGTAAATATTAAAAGTAAAACACCACAGTTCTACGATCCTACGAATTTGGCTTTTACATACGCCTATACCGAAACAAACCATCATAGTGCTGAGGTGGTGCAAAACCTAACAAAAGATGAACGTGCATCGGTTGTTTATAGTTTCTCGTTTAATCCGCAACCTTTTGAACCTTTTAAAAATACAAAAGCGTTGGATAATCCAATTTTTAAGATTATCAAGGACTTTAATTTTTACTATTTACCTACATCTTTGAATTTCAATTCCAACATGAACCGCCAATATTCACAAGTGAAATTACGCGATCTTAATGTTCCATCGACCGGTGTTGGTATTCCGTTGGATCTGACTTTCAGCAAAGACTTTATGTGGAACAGACAGTTCGATATCAAATATGATTTGACACGTGCAATTAAGTTCAGCTTACAAACGGCTATGAATGCGAATATTATTGAACCTTACCATACACCTGAAGTTAATCCTGAGTATTACAATGAATGGCGTGATTCGGTATGGTCGAGCATTCGCAAACTGGGAACACCCTATACCTATCAACAAGTATTCTCAGCTTCGTGGAGTCTGCCTATCAATAAAATTCCACTTTTCGATTGGGTAACTGCCAATGCATCCTACAATTCTACTTACAACTGGAATAGGATGGCTAAAATTAAGGGAGGAAAAGAAATTGGGAATATTGCTACCAGCATGGGAGCATGGCAAGCTGATGGAACTTTTAATTTTGAAAACTTGTACAATAAATCCAAGTATTTGAAAGAAGTAAACCGTCGTTTTACAATGCAACCGAATATCAATCGAGCAAAGTTCGTGTCGAAAACATATACCCAGAAGGTAAATTTGGAGAAAAATAAACTTATCACTATTAATCACCGATTGGGAAGTGAAAAATTCAAATTTACGGCCGTGGATAAAAATGGAAAACCGATAACACTTTTATACAAAACAAAGAACACAACATCGCTCGAGATTACACCCAATGTGTCTGCAGACAGTATTTTGCTTACAGTAGTGAGTTTAGATCCAAATGTTCAAACTACGACTAAATCTACGGTTGATTTTGTTGTACGTACGCTGATGATGGTACGTCGTGCTTCTATTACCTATAGGGAATCGAATAGCATGGTATTGCCGGGATTTATTCATGAGCCCGGATTTATGGGACAACAAAGTGTAAATGGCGTTGATGCTCCCGGTTATGCTTTTGTCTTTGGTTTCCAGGATCCAAATCTTATAAATAATGCTTTAAAAAATAACTGGCTGACAAATGATTCTTCAATTGTATCACCTGCTACCACTGCATTTACATCCGATTTGGATATTAAAGCAACAATTGAACCTATTACCGGTTTCAAAATTGATCTAAGTGCTAAACGTTACTCAGCTTCTAATACTTCGGTTCAATATATGTTCGACGGTATGCCAAGTACCTTTACTGGTAGTTATAATATTACACTTATGGCTCTTTCAACTGCATTTAAACCTACCGGAACAGCAGAACAAAATTATAATTCTGAATTGTTTAATACCTTTCTGGCAAATCGTCAGGTGATACAAAATCGATTGAATGCTAAATATACCAGAACATTCTATCCAAGCTCCGGATTTTTTAAGGAAAATGCTACTTATGCCGGAAAAGAATATGGTACTGTTCCTAATTCAAGTAGTGGTTTTAATGAAAACTCGGCAGATGTACTGATTCCTGCATTTTTAGCTGCCTACACAGGGACTGATGTAAATTCTGTTAGTACCAATCCGTTTCTTTCGTTGCTCAGTATTTTGCCAAATTGGCGGATTAGCTATGATGGATTGTCGCAGATAGGTTGGATAAAAGATCGCTTTAAATCCATTAGTTTGACCCATGCATATACCTGTCGTTACAGTATTGGTTCATATACTTCTTATTCCACATGGGTGGCTATGGGTAATGATGACAGTGCCCTGGGTTATGTGCGCGATGTGCAAACCAATAATCCGATTCCATCATCACCATACGATATTTCGAGTGTTTCGCTTAACGAACAATTCAGTCCGCTTATTGGTGTGAATGCAGCTATGAACAATAGCATGACGGGCAAACTGGAATATCGCAAACAAAGGAATTTGTCACTCAATCTTACCAGTACACAGTTGATTGAAGCAGCAACAGATGAATTTGTGGTAGGACTTGGGTATTTATTAAAAGATTTTGATGTGATTCTTAAACTGAAATCCAATGCACAAACCAAGGTTAAGAATGATTTAAAACTGAGTGCCGACTTATCATACAAAGACATTAAAACTTTATTGCGTAAAGTGGACGGAAATATTACGCAAGCTTCAAATGGAAATAAATTGTTTACGCTTAAGATTATTGCCGATTATGTATTCAGTTCGAAAGTAAATATTCAACTATTCTACGACAAACAAATGAGTTCGCCCCTTATTTCGTCTTCGTACCCTGTTTCATCGACTAATTTTGGAGTTAGTTTTAAATTTATGCTGACCCGTTAATAAGATTGAAATATAGCATGAAATGAAAAGTTATCATATTAATAATTCACAAAACAAATGAAAGCTTATTCATTTGTTCATGTTTATAAGATATTTTTGCAAAAAACAATTCTGTTATGAAAAAGAAATTCCTAATAACATTGCTGACGGCAATCATTAGTTCTACTTTGTTTGGCCAAATTTACGAACCCATTAAATGGACTCAGGAATTAAAAATTACCGGAAAAACAACCGCTGATGTTGTGATTCATGCTACAATTGATGAAGGTTGGCACTTATATGGTTTAAATATTCCAAAAGGCGGTCCGCGTGCCACATCTATTGTGTTCGAAAAAATGGGAAATGCCCAAAAGGTTGGAGAAATACTTACTCCATCAAAGCTACTTAAAGCTTACGATGCCAACTTCGATATGGAGTTGAATTGGTACGCAAAAGAAGCGATTTTTATTCAAAAAATCTCATACACTGATGCTTCGAAAGTCAAAATAAAGGGTTATGTTGAATTTATGGCTTGTAACGACAAGAGCTGTTTACCACCTTCTCAGGAACCTTTTTCTCTTGGTGCTCCGGTTTCTGCACAGACTTCCGAAGTGATGGCTACCCCCTCCGATTCAACTCAGTTTTCAAAAACATCGGATTATTGGACTCCAGTGATAAATGAATTGAAAAGTTTTGGTGAATCCGATAGTTCTGCCGGAAACACTTCACTTTGGTTTATTTTTTTAGCTGGTCTACTCGGTGGTTTTTTGGCTTTGTTCACCCCTTGTGTATGGCCAATTATTCCTATGACGGTAAGCTTCTTTCTTAAACGTTCCGAAAACAAAAAGAAAGGTCAACGTGATGCTATTTTATACGGACTCGCCATTATTTTTATTTATGTCTTTTTGGGCATCCTCATTACACTTATTTTTGGCGCCAGTGCCATGAATAGTTTATCCACCAGTGCCATTTTCAATCTTATTTTCTTTGCGCTTCTGGTCGTTTTTGCAGTTTCGTTTTTCGGAGCTTTCGAAATTACCTTACCGGCTTCATGGTCAACAAAACTTGATGCTAAGGCTGACTCAACTGCCGGATTTGTCAGTATTTTATTTATGGCTTTCACCCTGGTACTGGTTTCGTTTTCGTGTACAGGTCCTATAATCGGAACTTTATTAGTTCAGGTTTCGGGTAGTGGTTCGCTACTGGCACCTGCCATCGGTATGCTTGGTTTTGCAGTGGCTCTGTCTATTCCGTTCAGCTTGTTTGCACTATTCCCTTCGTGGCTTAAAACAATGCCTCGTTCGGGTGGATGGCTCAATACAGTAAAAGTGGTACTGGCTTTTTTAGAACTTGCATTGGCACTCAAATTCCTTTCCGTAGCCGATCTGGCTTACGGTTGGCGTATTCTCGACCGCGAAGTATTTCTCTCCATCTGGATCGTAATTTTCGCTTTGCTGGGTATGTATTTACTCGGAAAATTACGTTTTGCGCATGACAGTGAATCAAAACACACTTCGGTGTTGGGTGTATTTTTAGCCATGATTTCATTTGCTTTTGCTGTGTACATGGTGCCGGGTTTATGGGGAGCACCCCTTAAAACCATAAGCGCATTTGCCCCACCGCTCTATACACAGGACTTTAATCTTTATAAAGATGAAGTGCATCCGGCTTTTACCGATTTTGATCTGGGAATGGCTTATGCATCTCAAAAAAAGTTACCTGTAATAGTTGATTTCTCCGGCTTTGGTTGTGTGAATTGTCGAAAAATGGAAGCAGCTGTCTGGACCGACCCAAGAGTAAAAGACTTACTTAAAAATGATTTCGTATTAATTTCACTGTTTGTCGATGATAAAACAGATCTTGCCAAACCTTACGAAGTGCAGGAAAACGGAAGAACCCGAAGTATAACAACCATTGGCGACAAATGGAGTTATTTACAGCGTATTAAATTTGGTGCCAACGCACAACCATTTTATGTTATGCTCGACAATGCCGGAAAGCCACTCAATAAATCCTATTCTTTCGACGAAAACCCGTCTCATTTTGTAAAATGGCTAAAGAGGAAATAGTTTATAGTTTATAGTTTATAGTTTATAGTTTATAGTTTATAGTTTATAGTTGACAGTTAATAGTTGATGTCTAAAGTTAGTTAAGTTCATTAATCACTAAACTTTAATCACTGTTTACTGATTAAAAAGTACATTTTGTCCTGTTATAATTGCAAAGGCTAAACCGTTTCTGCCAATCTGCCACCCGATTCCTGCCAAAAACGGAAGTCGGGTGTTTTGGCAAAATTATTGACAGTAAAAGAAAAACAACCCCTCAACACTTTATAGTGGATTTAGGGGGTCATTAACATGCAATATGAAAAATAAAAAACATTCGGAAGAAAATCCCGAAATAAATGAAGCTGCACAGGCTTCTGAAACTACTCTGGGTCTTGAATCTGTAGAACAAGCTGCTGGTCAAATAGAAGACGAATTGGGACAAATCACTCAAAAATGTGCTGAGCTGAATGACAAGAACCTACGTTTGATGGCTGAGTTTGATAATTATCGCAAACGTACCCTCAAGGAACGTATGGATTTGTTGAAAACAGCAAGTGAGAGTGTTTTGGTTGATATGCTTCCTTTGGTTGATGATTTTGACCGGGCCATGAAAGCCATGGAAGCTTCGCAGGATGTTGAGTCAGTAAAAGATGGTATAGAACATATCTATTCTAAATTTATTGCCTTTCTGCTTCAAAATGGAGTGAAAGAAATCCCGACAGAAAACGAAACTTTCAACACAGATTTACACGAGGCAATTACCACTTTCCCTGCTCCAAGCGAAGACATGAAAGGTAAAATCATTGATTGCGCTTCGAAAGGTTATACGTTGAACGACAAAGTAATTCGGTTCTCTAAAGTAGTAGTCGGAGAATAAATTCAGTTATCAGTTAACAGTTATCAGTTGATAGTTATCAATTAGTAGTTGATAGTGTGTGGAATATTAAATACATTTTTTCATTCTTACATTAGCACATTATCTTATTATCACATTATATTTATGTCCAAAAGAGATTTTTACGAAATACTGGGAGTATCCAAAACGGCTTCTGCAGACGAGATAAAAAAGGCTTACCGCAAAAAAGCCATTCAGTTTCACCCCGATAAGAATCCGGGCGATAAAGCATCTGAAGAGAAATTCAAAGAAGCTGCTGAAGCCTACGAAGTACTTAGCGATCAACCAAAACGTCAACGCTATGACCAATACGGACATGCAGGAGTTGGTGGTGCTTCAGGAAATGGAGGATTTGGTGGCGGAAACATGAATATGGACGACATCTTCTCGCACTTTGGCGATATTTTTGGCGGACATTTTAGTGGATTTGGAGGCGGTTTTGGTGGCGGAGGACAACGTGGTGGCGGTCAACGCGTACGACGTGGATCGGATTTACGTGTAAAAGTAAAGCTGACTTTAGCCGAAATTGCTGTTGGTGTTGAAAAGAAAATCAAAGTAAAAAAACAAGTTTCCTGTTCACATTGTAACGGTTCAGGTGCAGCTCATGGATCTTCAACAACAACCTGTACCACTTGTAATGGTCAGGGACGTGTAACCCGTGTGCAACAAACCATTCTGGGTCAAATGCAAACTGCAGCCGAATGTCCAACCTGCGGTGGTGATGGTAAAATTATCAAAGATAAATGTACGCATTGCAATGGTGAGGGCATGGTACGTGAAGATGAAGTAATCACCATCAAAATTCCTGCAGGTGTAATGGAAGGCATGCAACTTTCGGTAAACGGCAAAGGAAATGCAGCGCGTAGGGGAGGAGTGAACGGCGATTTACTTGTGTTGGTGGAAGAAGAAGCACATCCCGAATTGATTCGCGACGAAAACGATTTGATATATAACTTACTGCTTACAGTTCCTATGGCAACCCTCGGTGGTTCGGTAGAAGTGCCGACAGTAGAAGGAAAAGTAAAAGTGACCATAGCTCCCGGAACACAACCCGGTAAAGTTTTACGCCTCCGCGGTAAAGGATTACCCAGTGTAAACCGTTACGGTACCGGTGATTTATTGGTAAATATAGGTGTGTATATCCCCGAAAACCTGAATAAAGAAGAAAAAGTGGCTATGGATAAACTCGGTAAATCGGAGAATGTAAAACCCAATGCTGCGGCTTCAAGCAATTTCTTTACGCATTTCCGGAATATGTTTGAATAACAAACCATACCCCCAAATGGGGAAAAAATAAGGAACAAAAAAGCTCTGACCATATTTGGTTGGGGCTTTCTTATTCCAATCAAAATCTTCAAATGAATGACCTGTTTTGTAAATTAAATAAATTTAGTACTTTTGTCATGTTAAATAACATGTTTATGTCCAGATATTTTCAAATTATCTTACCGGCATTGATTTGTTTGAGTTTGGTTAGCTGTTCGCTTATGCCCGATGAGATGAGAACAGCTGAGCAGGTTATGGAATCAGCTCCCGATTCCGCACTCACTATCCTGCAGCAATTGTCGCCCGACAAATATAGCTCCGAATCGAACCGTGCACTGTATGGTTTACTGTTATTTAGAGCGTTGGATAAAAATCTTTTACCCTTAAAGCCCGATTCACTCATTAATTTTTCGATAAATTATTATCGTACCCATGCGGACTATGAACGTCTGGCATATTGTTATTTGTACAAGGGACGAGCCTATAAATATAATTTTCAGAACGAAAAGGCCATGGCTTATTATTTAAAAGCCCTCGATTATGCACACAACAAAAAGGATGATTTACTCTTGGGAAGAATCAATTCCGACATGGGTGATATCTATAATTCACAACGTGATTATATGCAGGCCCGTCAAAGATTTATACTGGCTTACGACTGTTTTACCCGCGACAATAATTCCATACCGGCTTATTACTCACTGATAGATATTGGCATTACCCATTATGCTTCTAAAAGATATGATAGTGCACAAATCTATTTCCATCAGGTATATAGGCAGGCAAAGGACTCGATGACCACAGGTGCTGCATTACACGAAATCGGGTTATGTTATTATCATGCAAAACAATATGATTCTGCCTTATATTATTTACGTAAAGTGATTCATTACCCCTATATAGCGAACAATCGTGCCATTCGTTATTATTATCTGGCTGATTTGTTTTTCGATTTGGGCAGGGTGGATTCAGCCAATTATTACGCGTTGAATGCTTTACAATACGCTCCCGATATTCGTACACAAAGGGAATGTTACCGTATTCTGGTGAATTCAGAGTCAAAAACAGGAAATATTGCAGCCTTGACTCAATATATGGCAAAATATCAGGATTGTTCCGATTCCATTCGTAAAATTGATGCCCAAACCAAAGGGAGCGTATTAGAAACAATTCATATTACCACCAATGAAGTTCAAAAATCCAAAAAACGATTGTGGTATTTATTGGGGATAATATTAACGGGTACTGTTCTTGGTTTTATATTGTTTATTCAGTTAAAACGACGCAATAAAACAGAAATAAACGAATCAGAAAAACAATATCGCGAACAAAAAGCAGATATCCGAAAAGGAGTCATGCTGAACCATCGGGATGCCTTACTTCAGAAAATTGAAAAAACTAAAAAAGCACAGATTCCCGAACGTAAAAAAGCAAGTCCGGCAAATAAAGCGCTTATGGATAGAAAGCTGTACGATGATTTACTACATCTGAACGATTTAGAATTCTTTTATCGTGAAATGGATGTCGTACTCAATAACCTTGTGAGTAAACTAAATTCTCGCTATCCCGGCATTACAGAAAAAGAAAAAATCTGGTGTTGCTTGCATTTACTCAACCTATCTACCGCCGATATGTATATCTTACTCGATTACTCAGTGAACGGTTTAAAAACAATGAGACAAAGATTGTCACAAAAACTCGATTTGGCAGGAGTCTCAGAGTTAAATAGTTTCCTCCACAAAATTATCTCCGAATAATCAATTATTTTAAATTCCGTACGAAAAGCGTATTCACTTTTCTACATTTCATTGTTAAACGATAGCCCCAAAATGTCGTTTTCGAAGCCTGTTTTTATCTCCTAAAAACTGTGAACCCCTTTTTTCCTCAATTCTGTACTTAAACAATTGATTTACAGGATGCGAAAAAAAGCTTGCGAACCCTTTTTTTTTGCCCGAAAATTTGGAGATTCATATCATCTATCACTAATTTAGCTATACCAATAATCATGTTTTTTGGTTTTAATAAATTAAATATTTAATCCTTTAAATTATTTGGTTATGAAAAAATTAAATTCAATGTTTTATTACATCAGTATTTTAACTGTATGTCTTTTCTCTGCACAATTGTGTTTTGCTACAGAAACCGAAGCCATTATTATTCGGAAAGATGATCCCGTACCACCCCAACCAACTAAGCCACCAGTTTGTAGTATGGCTATGTTTGTTTCGGTAACAGCTACTATTAACGATACAGAGTTGGCTGTTTATTTCACAGATCCTATAGGTATAGCCACCATTACCGTAACCGACGAAAATGCTGCCATTGTTTATCAGGAAACAATCGATACCAATAGCATTCCGGAATTGTATATCCCTGTCGATACATGGACAAGTGGTAATTATACCCTGACGATTACCTATGATACCGAAACACTTATTGGTGAGTTTCAACTGGAATAAGTAATCATAAAGCAATAGCGCTACAGTCAATAGCCGTAAATCAAATATGATAAATATAGGATTTTATATCATTGTTTTTTTGTTGACTGTAGCGCTTTGATTATTTTTTTAAAGAATAAACTTATAAGGCATTTAACGCAATAAATCATTCATTTAAAAAACTATATATTATGGAAAAAATTATTTTTATTGATACCGGTAACCCATTAAAAATTAAGTTTGTAGTGAAGAATGGAGTATTAGCAGTGGCTTATACAATTAATTTGTATCATGAAAAAAGTAACACTCCAATTGCAACATATAAAGGCGACAATAAGGATCCAAATGATGATACTTTTCTTTTACCTGTTCCTACAGATGAGAATGGCAAACTTGTTATTGAACTCATTGCTGATTTCAGAGGTGTAGATTTAGCATTGAGTAAACAATTCAATATGGGATTTGAAGTATATCAAGGCAATATACTACTAAAATGTATTTATAAAGAAGGTAGTCTGAAAGCAGAAGATCAAAGTATAACATTGTATGCTCAATTATTAATGTCTCAATTATTAAAACAATTCGCTTAAACAAGTT
>Ga0209540_10000677_pt1 | contig 29410 bp, 22 predicted proteins | sample BarGraIncu01121A_FD_184501 | JGI IMG/M metagenome (GOLD analysis project Ga0209540, IMG submission 184501) | Arctic peat soil microbial communities from Barrow, Alaska - Barrow Graham LP Incubations 011-21A (SPAdes) (version 2) | ecosystem: Environmental > Terrestrial > Soil > Wetlands > Peat... | reverse complement strand
CAGGCTTATTTACGGAACTCGGGAATCTGCATAGTGATGCTTAGGTAACAGTATGCTACCAGTGATGGATAGTTGTTATTAAAAGGGAAATGTACAATGGGCACACCCCAGAGGCAAAATACCGATGCATTATGCAGAGACGGACTAACCCGTAGTAGTGATGAAGTTCCTGTAATGGGAATGGAGCGAAGGGGTTAGGTTATACAGTAACATAACGCAAATCAACTTGCAAGAGGATGAATTTATGGAATGAGACAAAATCAGTACCGGTAAGCAAGGAACAAGTTTGGCTTGCTTATAAGAAAGTGAAAGCCAACCAGGGAAGTGCAGGTGTTGACAGTATAAGCATGGAAGAATTCGATGCCAAGCGGTCTAAATACTTGTATAAACTATGGAATAGGTTGGCATCAGGAAGTTATATTCCGCCAGCGGTCAAAGAAGTAGAGATACCTAAGAAAGACGGCAAAGTCCGTAAACTGGGAATTCCTACCATTGCCGACCGTGTAGCGCAAACGGTTGTAAAAGATTACCTCGAAGCGAGGTTCGAGAAGATATTCAGTCCTAACTCGTACGGATACCGACCTGATAAGAGTGCCCATCAGGCATTGGAAAAGGTAAGGCAGAATTGCAGAAAAACGGATTGGGTAATCGACCTTGATATAAAAGGATTCTTTGACAATATCGACCATGACCGCCTGATGTTAGCCGTGCAGAAACATGTACCAGAAAAGTGGTGCTTGCTTTACATCCAACGATGGTTAACCATGCCTGTGCAAACCAAATCAGGTGAACTGATTCAAAAGCAAGGCAAAGGAACACCACAAGGCGGAGTAATCAGCCCATTATTGGCAAACCTGTTTCTGCATTATGCCATGGATAAATGGTTGGAACAATACCACCCAAAAGTAGAGTTTGTGCGTTATGCCGATGATGCCATACTCCACTGTAGGACAAAAGCTGAAGCTGAGCAAACGCTCGAAGCGCTGGATGAACGAATGAAAGCGTGTGGGTTAGAACTACCCAGAGAAAACAAAATTAGTGTATTGCCGCGATTATCGCCGACAAGACAGTTACGAAACAGTGAAGTTTGATTTTCTGGGATATTCATTTCAGCCACGCAGCACCAAATCACAGAAAACAGGAAAACTATTTCTGGGATTTGACTGTGCTATAAGCATAAGTTCCAAGAAGCGTATTGCGTATAAATTGGAAGAGTTAGAAATATCCAGACTGAACTTTAACAGCATAGTAGGCGTAGCCTTGTATTTAGAACCCTTTATCCGGGGTTGGATAAACTACTATGGCAAGTTCAGGATAACGGAACTAAGTCCTGTTTTTCTACTGCTTCGGCAAAGGTTAGTGTGGTGGGCACGAAAACGGTATAAGCGTTACAAAACCAATATGAACAAAGCCTATCATTGGCTGGACAGGATAAAGAAACAATTTCCAAACCTATTCTATCAATGGAGATATGGCTTTGCATAAAAAAAATAAAAATGATACGCACAGATTTGTATAACAAGAGCCGTGTGATGGGAGACTATCAAGCACGGTTCTGTGAGAGGCTTAGGGTGAAACTCCCTTTGCCTACTCGACGTCTCGGTCGTCAGACTGCGCAAAAACTAAAATGGAATCGCTGAGAATTGCGCAGACTCTCGTTCGCGGGCATTTTAAAAAACATTCCGAAAAGTTACCAAGAGTATAAAGGTTGAATATATTCGTCAAATAAACGTACAACAGTAAAAATAAATTAATAAGACAAATACTATGAAAAAGACAAATTCAGTACTTCTATTTTTATTTATTTCAATTTCCATTTTTGCCTCAAAACCTAAAGTTATTGAGAATCCATCTTATGAGGTAAAAAGCTCCGGAATTTATAATGTTTCAAAAATTGAATTCACAGACTCTACAACGCGGATTTCTATTCATAATACTTTTTTGCCAAGCTGGTGGGTAGAATTCTCGAAAAATGATAGCATTATTGATTCTAAAACCAAAAAATCATATAAGCCAATTGCCATAGAGGGTACAGAGTTTAATAAAAAGTTATGGATGCCAAAATCGGGAGACAGTACAATTGTATTGATTTACCCCAAATTAGACGAATCAATTGCAAAGATTGATTTTGGAAAATATATTTTGGGCATTTCACTCAAAGAAAGTGCAAATAGCACAAAGAAAAATACTAAAATTTCTTCTCAGATAACCAATTGGTTAGATAGTAAGTTGAAAGAAGATGTAAAAACGAAACCGATTGATTTTAATTCTTCCTTGTTTTTTAATCCAGATACTGCACACCTAATTGGCTATATAAAAGGTTATGATCCCCGATTGAATTTTTTGACTGGAATCATATTTACCGGCAACGAGTTAACGAATGAGGATTATCCAACCGTTATTCGGATTTATCCTGATGGGCGTTTTGAAGCAAACTTCCCTTTAGCACACCCAATGTATTCTTATTTTGTAATAAATAATTCGCTTACCCAATTTTATATTGAGCCGGGTCAAACCCTTTCGGTAATACTAGATTGGGATGAATTTTTGATTGCCGACAGGTTGCGTAATATTCGTTATCAAATGAAAGGTATCGTTTTTGGCGGTGCGTTGGCAAAAATTAATAATGAACTGGAGAAATATCCAAAAGAAGAATTAAATTATAATGAGTTTCAAAAAAAAGTAGCAACCCTAAGCCCTGACGATTTTAAAAAAGATCAATTGTTAGCCTTAACCCAAAACAATAAAAAACTTGAAACATATGCAAAAGTCAATCCGTTGACAACACAAACATTTACAATTCTCAAAAACGAAATCCTACTTAAAAGCTCTACAAATTTATTTGACTATGTAAATAATCGTGCGTACATGCTTATGAGCAAAAAAGATACTGCTAATAAAATAATAGAATTACCTATACCTGACGATTATTACAACTTTCTAAAGGAGATGCCATTAAATGACAATTCTCTTTTGGTTTCAGGGAATTATAGTTCTTTTATAAATCGTTTCGAATTCTGTGGCCCTTTAAACGTTCGCTCCAAAAGGATTAATCGGGAAGCAGTGCCAATTGAGGATTATAATTACTGGTTAGAAGGATGGAGGCTAAAAGATTCGGTTGCTCAAAATGTTCTTGGGTTGAAACTGAATTTGACTTACGACATTGCAAAAATACGCTCTCTTAAGTTTAGTTTGAATCAAATGTCTAAAACATCAGGCTTAGAGTATTGGGATAGTTTAAAAGTTGAAATTAAAAATCCATTTTTGATTAAAACAGGGAATGATATATTATTAAAAAAATTCCCCGAAAATTCAATTGCTTCTTATGAGTTGCCAACAGGAGCAGCTACCGATGTTTTCAAAAAAATTATTGATCCGTTCAAAGGTAAAATACTATTTATCGATTTTTGGGCTACCACTTGTGGACCTTGCGTTGCTGGGATTAAAGGAAGGAAAGCAACTCGTGAAAAATATAAGGACAATCCCGATTTTGATTTTATTTTCATAACTGATGAAGGTTCTTCTGATTTGGAATCGTATAATAAAATGGTAGTGGAACAAGAATTGAAAAATACCTTCCGTATTTCGAAAGATGATTTTTACTATTTGAGGGAGTTGTTTAAGTTTAATGGAATACCACATTATACAACAATTGACAAAAATGGGAAAGTAATAAGTAATGATTTTAATATGTATAATTTCGAATTTGAACTAACAAAGATATTGTCGAACAAAAACGCCCGCTAACACACCCCTTATCGTCCGAGTTTGAAGTCGGTACCATAGCGCAAGTCTGAGTGAAATGGAGTCTTGTGCCGGAAATTGGACCAGTTTGTTACTGTGTTTTATATTCAATTATAAACTGCTTTGGTTTTCAGTCCAAGTTGCGCTTCGTTAAACTCGAACTATACAGGGGAAGCAGGTTTGGTGGTAGATAAATAGTTGACAGTTGATAGTTAGCAATTAAATGATGTTAAATTGATGAAATTTATATAATTAACGGAAGTGACTTTGCGATAAAATAAAAGATATTACTAACAACAGGAAAAAGGGGCGGAAAAATTGTCTACACTCGCAAAGTAACCGACAATACCCTCCGCCCCGGCTTCCTCCTAAAAACGAAGAGCGATACAAAAGTAGAAAAAAAGTATGAGAAACTCAGAAACTACGTGTTTCAGACTGATGAGTTCATGGATACAGTCAAAAAAGAATTAATAATTTCTTATATAAAAAAATCAATACAAAATTTATGAAAAAGAAAATTTTTGGTGCAATGCTAGTAGTAGCTATCGCTGCAGGTGCAATGATAAATGTGAATTTAAATAAGGAGAGTAATAAGGGGAACCTTGCATTGGCTAATGTGGAAGCGTTGGCGCAGTCTTTGTCAACTCCTGAACAATGGTATGATTGGCCAGGTGCGAACCAAACTGGGATACCCTATGGACAAGGTATGTCGAGTAAACAAGTACTTACGGGTCAAGGAACATATTCTTCAGGATATACTGTAAAAACTACCACTTATAATGCTAATGGTCAAATAAGTGGAACTTATGTTGGTGGTGTATTTATACCATCTGGATCATTAGGTGGCAGTTATACTTATCAAGTTCAGACATATAGTTCTCAATCTAACGCTAATTACACAACTGTTCCTTGTTGTACAACTGTACCATATCAATCAAGTTGCGGTTATCAGCCTTGTTGAAAATTACTTTACTAATTTGAAGCAGTTTATAAACTGCTTCAAATTTTAATTCCCAAAAAAAATAAATAAGCACTATATGAAAACAATCAATAGAAGAATCAGATTTAGACATTCCATATATCAATACTCATTAATCCTATTTTTCATATTAACAACATTTGCATGCAATTTGGAAAAACAAGATAGTACCGCCAAGGTAACTATCAAAGTATCTAAAAAATGTGGAGGCATATTGAAATTAAACAATTACACCGATTCAACTGTATATATTAAACTTGAAACAGTTAGTGATGCATTAATACATAATATGAATAGAGTAAATGTATTTGATAATAAGATTTTCATTCACGATTCTGGTTCCGGCTCTATATTAGTTTTTGAGATGAATGGAAAATTTAAATATAAAATTCACAATATTGGCAGCGGTCCACATGAATATATTCAATTAAGCAATTTCTTTATTGATCGCACTAACAAATTAGTATTAATACATGACTTAGCAAGAAATAAGATATTAAAGTATAATACAGATGATGGTACTTTTAAAAGTATAATCAATATTTCTGATAGGAATAATTTTGCCCGAGATATTTCTGTCATGAATAATGGTGATTTTCTTTGTTACACATCAAAGAAAGATAGAGACGGAATGTGTGGAATTTGGATTACTGATAAAAATGGAATTTTCAAAAAAAAACTATGGACTGAAACCGAACTATATCCATTTATACTAGCTGATCCAAAACCAGTATTAATAAGTCAGTTAAATGATTCTCTAAACAGTATTTTCGATGTGGTCAATAATATTGTATATCATTACGATGGATTGAATTTGACAAAAGCTTATAAATTTGATTTTTCAGAGTTATCTTTTACTACGGTTTCAATGTATCCCGGACTAAGCGATGTAACAATAATGCAAAAGGGACTAAAAAATATTGTTGAGACTGTATATAGTCATGAGACCCAAAATTATATATACTCTTCATGGGTTATAAATAATAAGGGGTTCAATACTTTCTATGTCAAAAAAGAACATGCGCTAACAATTTTAACGGGTTATGAAACTACAGATAGAGTTTTAGGTTTGGATGTTCCAATTGATAATCCGGATATTCTGTGTTTTAAAATAGCTGCATCGGAATGTAATAATATATTGAAAATCCCAACTATAGGTGGAAAAATAAAAAAAATATTGCAGAAAACAAACGCTGAAGACAACCCGATATTACAACTATATTATATGAAAAAATGAGAAAAATATTGACAAGTATAGGCTTAGTATTATTTGTAGCGTGTACCATAGCGTTAGTGATAGTTAATATCAATAACAATGATAAATTGATTGTTGCTTTTAATAGTAAGATTGATTCTCTATCACTGCAAAATTTATACTTAAAAAAAGAAAATGCAGATATATTGAGTGGAATTTCTAAAAGTCAAGAAATGGAATTACTTACTTTTAGCCCCAATTCACAGAAAATACTAGTTCACCTGACTAAAAACGAATCAAATTTATTATGTATTTATATCGGAGAAATATATTGTAATTCATGTTTGTTCGATTTATGCAGCTACATAAAATCTCTACCATCTGAACTAAAAGACCGTATTTTGATTATTACAAAAATAAATACTAAGGAGAAGCTTCTTACTGTTAAAGACATTTTTGGAACTACATATAAATATATTGAATTACAAAATGAAAATATGTATGTAGAAAACACCGAATTTACAGAAAAAAATCTTAGAGTTCATATTTTTCTGTACAAATGGGGTTCTAAAAATCCTACTTGTGTAAATCCAATTTTTGCATCACTTACATCCTATAATTTAAATTATTTCAAGAATATACAGAAACGTCTTACAGATAAGTAATTGTAAATTAGATATTTATGAAAGTAAAACTAGTGTTGGTCGGCTTAGTGGCTGTAATCATGTGTTTTTTGATATATAGGTATTTTGTTAATGTGGAAGTAACTAAAAATATTTCTTTAATTACAGATACTACCCAAATTGAATTGTTTGCTGATACATTAAGAATAAGACAGAAAGAGAAGCCAATCTATTCACGTAAATTCATGCTTAAAAACGTTGGTTCTAGAACTTTAATCATACGGACTGTAAATACATCTTGCAATTGTACTGTAGCCAAATATGACAAAGAACCGGTCGCTCAAGGTGAAAAAGCTACAGTACTACTAGAATACAAACCAAATTCAATGGGTTATTTCAGTAAAACAGCAGATGTAATGTGTAATGTATCTGATGGTTTTGTCCGTTTGGAAATAAGCGGCGAAGTGGTAAAAAAATGAGTTATCTAGTTGTAAATTAACAATATCTAATTTGTCATTCATATTGTTGGTTTACGCGAAGACAGTTGATATTATAATTCGATTTTCAGAACTGCTCTGCTGGTGCTAATTAAAATCTCGCTTATTAGCGACTATTAATCTATGAAAATAAAATTTAGGTTACAAAAAGTCATAAAAATACTTCTTCAGATATCTGTTTTGATACTTGGGAGTATTGCCCTGACAGTTTTCCTCAAAGTCTTTTGTTTTGCTTCTTTCAAGGTTCCATCGGGTTCGATGGAACCTACTTTAGAAACAGGTGATTATATTCTGGTAAATAAAATGATATTGGGTCCGCGTGTATTTAAAGATTGGAAATTCTGGACGGATGGCAATTGGAAAATGAAGCGGTTGAAAGGATTACGTGCCATCAAGCGGAACGAGATTTTGGTATTTAATTTTCCAATAACTAATAACGATTGGAGTAAAATAGAAATGGATTTTAATGCACATTATGTAAAACGTTGTGTGGGTATTCCGGGTGATACTTTCTATATTGAGAATGGAATTTATAAAATAAAAGGTAGTGCCGATACATTGGGAGCCTATTGTAATCAGCTGGATTTAATTACTATGAATGATTCTACCTTGAATAAGGCTGTTTTTTATTGCTTTCCTTTTGATACTATTCATCATTGGACTATGAAAAACTTCGGGCCTTTCTATATCCCGAAAACAAAGGACAGGATACGAATTGATTATAAGAATATCGAATTGTATCGGAAGCTGATTGCTTACGAAACAGGAAAGAGCATTGAAACAAAAAACAATGTAATAACACTGGGTGGCAAGCCCCTGAGAGAATATGTTTTTAAAATGAACTATTACTTTATGGCCGGGGATTATGTAATGGATTCAAGGGACTCGCGCTATTGGGGTCTCTTGCCTGAAGATCATATCATAGGCAAAGTGGCTTTTGTATGGAAATCGGAAGATGAGAACACCGGGAAGTTCAGGTGGGAGAGGTTTTTTAAAAGAATATAAAAATACCCCCAACCTTCGTCAGCAGACGGATAAGCTATAAAGGGAGTCAAAACCCAGTTACCTTTTAATAAAAATCAGCGATAGTTGATTTGAGAACACTAATTGTTGTATGATAATATTTGATAATATAAGGATTTTGAAATCTTCAACGCCTTCCCTCTCCTCAAGGAGAGGGTTTGATGTCTGGAGCGTCTTCCTATTTTTTGTTTTGCTAATTCCTATTTTTCTCGTTTTGTCTACCGTTTTTTCTGTGGACGAAACGTTAGCAAATGGAGTTGTGTCAGCAAAGTATTTTTGGTTTTATCGGGCAATGGGACTTACCGCTCTTGTTTCATTGTTGGTGTATGGAGGTAAAAGAACTGCATGTGAGTTTTATCCGGTTGATTTTTTTCTTTTCCTTTTTACGGTTGTTGTGCTGAGTGCAAATTATTATATTTTCAGTAATCCAATCACTACTAAGTGGATACTATTGGTGCAGCTCTTGCTACTGTTCTTTTATTTTAGAATAGCTATGCAAGATAAGACCCTGCGCTTTTACATCTCCGTATTCTTTATTTTTACAGGTTTGGTGGAATCCGTATGGGGCTTAAGGCAACTTTACGGGTTTGCACCCTCTAACCATCCGTTATTTAAACTTACAGGATCGTTTTTCAATTCCGGTCCTTATTCCGGTTATTTGGCGGTGGTTGCACCATTGGCACTTCACGCTATGCTGAAAGATGCTGTGGTTTTTAACCGAAAGTTCTTTATCGGTTTTTTACCACATTATTTACGGTTTACTGTTTCCATACTGGCTTTTATAAGTATCTTTTTGGTGCTTCCCGCCTCTATGAGTCGCGCTTCATGGATAGCCACTGTGGTTGGTTGTGGGTTTATCTTATTAGTGTATTATTTGAAGAAAAACAACTTCAGGGATTATTTAATCAGGCAGCGAAAGAAAGTTATTTTATTGATGTCTATTGGTTTGGTATTGCTTGCTTGCGGTGCAATAGGTATTTATCACCTAAAAAAGAATTCGGCTGATGGGCGGGCATTGATATGGAAAACTACGTTGAAAATGATTCCGAAATATCCTATGGGGGTAGGATTAGGTCACTTTTCGGGAGTGTATGGCGAAGAACAAGCAGCCTATTTTGCATCGGGAAAATCTAGTGATCAAGAAAAATTAGTTGCCGGAAATCCAGATTATGCATTTAATGAATACTTGCAAATTATTGCCGAGTTTGGCGTGGTGGCAGCTTTGGTTTTATTTGCGGCTTTTATAACACTTATTTATATGGGCATTAAGCGTAAAGCAATTGCCGAAACAGGTGGACTGATTTCGTTATTGGTGTTTGCATCTATGTCTTATCCATTCAATTTGCTTCCATTCCTCATTGTATTAGTTTTTCTCATGGCATTAATACTCACTCAAATGCAAGGAGTGAAAACAAAACGCATTAGCGAAAAAGGCTTTGTATTGCGTTGGCAAGCTATTCTTATGCTATTAATAGCTGCAGGAATCATTCTTTTTGCCACTTTATATCAACGATACCCAACCTATGATGCCTACAAGGAATGGAGTAACCTGAAAATGATGGGAAGTGCAGATACTTATCCCGAAAAGAAGAATGACTACAAAAAACTTTATCCCTATCTATCGGATCAAACACCGTTTTTGTTTGAATACGCCCAATGTTTGTCTAAAGCGGGAGAATATGAAAAAAGTAATAAGGTATTGGAGCAAGCCATCAAAATTAGTTGTGACCCAGTGCTATATATCATATTGGGCAAAAATCACCAACAACTAGGCAACTATAAATTAGCAGAGCAGAATTTTTTACTAGCATCGCACATAGCTCCTAGCCGAATTTACCCCTATTACTTACTAGCCAACTTGTATGCTGAGAATGGAAAAACAGAAAGCGCTATTCGTATGGCACAAAAAGTACTTGAAAAAGAACCAAAAGTTCAGTCTACGGCCGTCAATGAAATGAGGGAGAAAATGCAGGAATTGATTGAAAACTAAAAACGAATTTGTACATAATTGAATAAGTATTGTATATGAAAAATCTCACTATTTCATTGTTTTTAACCGCTTTGCTGGTATTTACAGGAGCATGTTCGTCCAAGCCTAAAGAAGCACAAGCAGAACAAGTACAAACCAAATTAGCCGAAGAGCAGGCTCAGGTAAAGATTGTAAAACTATCCAGAACTGCCTTCGCTCGCGAGATATTAGCCAATGGAACGGTGGCTGCAAGCCGAAAGGCCGATTTGTATTTCGAAACCAACGAGGTAGTTACCCGTATTTTTGTAAAAAATGGTGAACGAGTAGTGAAGGGTCAGAAAATAGCACAGCTCGATTTATTTAAACTCACTAACGCACTGCAGCAAGCCTCCGATAATCTGGAGAAAAGCAAACTGGAATTGCAGAATGTGTTGATAGGCCAAGGTTACGCGCTAAAAGATTCTGTACATGTGCCGAAAGATATAATGCGGATAGCTAAAACCCGTAGCAATTTTGAAAATAGCCGCATTCAGCATGAAATGTCGACTTACAATCTAAAAAATGCAGTGCTATATGCACCCTTTAATGGGGTGGTTGCCAATCTGTTTAACAAAGAACAAAACCAGCCGGCTAATAATGGCCAGCCTTTTTGTACGATTGTAGATAATGCTTCACCGGAAGTCGTTTTTCAGGTATTGGAGAGTGAACTGGCTCTAATTTCAACAGGCGATAAAGTAGTGGTTTCGCCTTTTTCGGTTGCTGGCTATGATGCCGTGGGTAGGATTGTAGAAATTAATCCGGTAGTAGATAAAAATGGAATGGTGCGGGTAAAAGCTGCAGTACAATCACCTGCAAACAAGTTATACGATGGGATGAATGTGAATGTGAATATACAAAAGACACTGCCAAGTCAATTAGTTATACCCAAAAAAGCCTTGGTGTTGCGAACAAATCGTCAGGTAGTTTTTACCTTGCATGATGGCAAAGCCATGTGGAATTACGTGAAAACAGGTTTAGAAAATTCAACCGGATTTATAGTTACTGAAGGATTAAATGACGGTGATGTTGTAATTTGTGATGGAAATATCAATTTAGCCCACGAAGCTCCCGTAACTGTAGTAAAATGATAAAATACCTGCTGCAACGTCCCATTGCCGTCTTTATGGTTTTTACGGCATTCTTTATTCTGGGTTTAGTAACTTACATGAACATCCCAATTTCTTTGCTACCAGATATTGCCATACCCGAAATTACGGTAAAAATTTCAGGTAAAAACACCTCAGCTCGCGAACTGGAAAACACTGCCGTGAGACCTATTCGTCAACAGTTGTTGCAAATAGGAAGTTTGCGTGACATCCACTCCGAAACAAGGGATGGTAATGCCATCATACATTTGAAATTTGAATATGGCGCTAATACGGATTTGGCATTTATTGAGGTCAACGAAAAAGTTGACCTAGCCATGAATTACATTCCAAAAACAGTTGATCGTCCAAGGGTAGTAAAAGCAAGTGCCACAGACATTCCTGTTTTTAATCTGAACCTAACATTGAAGAATAAAAAAACATCTGATAAAACTGATGAGACTGAGTTTATTAATCTATGCGAGTTTTCTGAAAATGTAATTAAACGTCGCATAGAGCAACTACCTCAAGTTGCCATGGTAGATGTTACCGGAATAGTCAAAAAGCAAGTGATGTTAATACCAAATCATAACTTGCAAGAAATCTCTGGTATTACCAATTGGGATATAGAATCTGCATTGGCAAACAATAATATCGACCCCGGAAGCATGACAGTCAGGGATGGTTATTACGAATATAATATCAAATTTTCTACGATAGTACGTTCCGTAGAGGATATTGAAAATATTTTACTCCGCAAAAATGGCAAAATTTATCGACTGAAAGATCTGGCAAGTGTAAGCATTGTTCCTGTGAAAGAAACAGGAATGGCTTATTATAATGGTAAAAGAGCTGTGGTGATGGAAGTAATAAAGCAGAACAATGAAAAAATAAGTAATCTGCAAACAGAAATAGCTAAACTAACCGATGATTTTAAACGGAAATACCCTGACATTGATTTTTCGGTATCCCAGAATCAGACAGTTTTACTGGATTATACCATTTCTAACTTAAAACAAAACCTGATTATAGCCTTTATTTTTGTTTGTTTTGTATCGGCTATTTTCTTGAAAGATGTTCGGACATCGATTATTATAAGCCTGAACATGATTGTTTCGCTAGTTATTACCTTTTTATTCTTTTATTTATTTGGGGTGTCATTGAATATGATTTCGCTGACGGGACTCGTGCTTGCTTCGGGTATGATGATTGATAATTCAATTATTGTTACCGACAATATTGGTCAATACCGGCGAAAACATTTTTCAATAGAACATTCGTGTATAAAAGGAACAAATGAGGTAATTGCGCCCATGCTCACGTCATCTTTTACAACCACTTCGGTTTTTGTTCCTTTGATTTTTTTGAGTGGAATAGCGGGTGCGCTCTTTTTCGATCAGGCTTTCTCGGTAACGGTAGGCTTGTTTGTTTCATATATTTCGGGAATTATCTTTTTGCCAATATGCTATAAACTGATTTATTCTATTAAATTACCGAAAAAATGGCTAAAACGGGAAAAGGAAATACTGAATAAGCCTATTAAAGATTCAATATTTGATAAAATATATGATAATGGGACTCATTGGGTATTCAGTCATAAAGCATTGATAATAATACTAATGATTGGTATTTTTCCTATTTGTGTACTTCTGTTTTGGATAATTCCGAAAGAAAAAATGCCTTATATTACCCAAACGGAAATGATAGTTAAGATTGATTGGAATGATAATATCCATTTGTCTGAAAACAAAGATAGAGTTGAGAGCTTGCTTCGAAATTTGAATGGTGTATTGCCCGAACACGCTGCCTATTTGGGTCAACAACAGTTCTTGCTTAATAAAGAGAAAGAACAAACAGCATCTGAAGCTGAAATATATATGAAAGCTCGTCAGGTAGATGATGTGCCTCAGTTGAAGCAAAGAGTAACCGATTATTTATCTAAAAACTTTCCTTTGGCTGTAGTGACCATATCTCCGGTAGGTAATATCTTTGAACGGATTTTCGAAACAGGTGAACCCGATTTGTGCGTTGAGTTATACTCAAAAAATGAGAGTGATTCTATTTCGCACGATGAGATTCAGAAAATTGAAAAAAAAATAGCAAATGAGACTCACGATAAACCGACATCTATACCGTTTCAAATGCAGATGAATTTGAAAATAGACCGTGAGAAACTGTTGTTGTATAATGTTTCTTACGATGAGGTGTATAATGTATTGAAAACTGCATTTAAAGAGAATGAAGTTGCGGTGTTACGTTCGTATCAACAATATCTGCCTATAATGTTGGGGGGAGAAGAAAAAACAGTAAATGAGATTATTCGGAATACATTAGTCAAAACATCGTTCAACGATCAGGGCAAATCATTTGCAGTACCTTTAAGTGATTTTCTAACGATTACTTATTCTGAAGATTTAAAATCGATAATTGCAGGAAAACAAGGCGAATATATTCCGCTACAATTTTTCAATACGAAACACCCTGATAACGTTATTGAAAAGGTAAAAACAGATATTTCAACCAATAATAAGTGGAACATTGATTTTTCGGGTTCTTTCTTCTCGAATAGAAAAATGATAAATGAATTGATAGTTATCCTTTTGATATCTATATTATTAATGTACTTTATTTTGGCTGCTCAATTCGAAAGTTTTGTATTACCACTAATTGTATTACTCGAAATTCCTATCGATGTAACTGCTTCGTTGGGTTTACTCATCGCATTAGGGCATTCGCTCAACCTAATGTCGGCAATTGGCATAGTGGTCAGTGCAGGTATAATTATCAACGATAGTATTCTGAAAGTAGATATGATGAACCAACTTCGTAAAACCGGAATGCCTATCATGGATGCTATACACGAATCGGGTAGACGAAGACTGAAAGCCATATTAATGACCACTTTTACTTCTATAATTTGTATGTCTCCCTTATTATATAGTTATGATATCGGATCGCAATTAGAAAAGCCGCTAGCTCTTGGTATAATTGGTGGAATGGTAATGGGCACCCCGGTTAGTTTGTTTGTAGTCCCACTGGTTTATTGGTTTATTTATCGGAAGAAAGCTATAAAAGTCAATATAGTCGATAACTGTCTGGATAACAATGCATAATTCATAATTTATAGGAAATGAAAAAAATCAATATAATTCTCACTATTATCACACTTTTAATGTCCGGTATCTCTGCTCAGCAACGGGTGCTAACACTTGAACAAACCATAGTCATAGCAAGTGACAGTTCATTGCAAGCTTTTGTAGCTAAAAATTTATATTTGTCAAGCTACTGGCAATATAAATCTTATCAAGCAGCTAGACTGCCATCGCTTTCGCTTAATACTACACCAATTTCGTATAGCAATAATTTCGTAAAGCGGTATAATTCGGAACAAAATATTGATGTTTTTCGTCAGCAAAAATCTTTATATTCCTCTGGTAATTTAGCATTAAGTCAAAATATAGATCTTACCGGCGGAACTTTTTCGGTCAATTCACAACTTGGATTTATGAAAAATTATGGAGAGTTAAATTATACTCAGTTCTCAGCTATTCCAATAAGTATAACTTACCAACAGGCTTTATTTGGTTATAATAACTTTAAATGGGAGAAAAAGATTGAGCCACTCAAATATGAAAATGCGAAACGAAAATTTTTGTATCAGACGGAAGAAATCTCAGAAACTTGTGTTCAATATTTCTTCAATCTGGCTGGTGCACAAGTTGAACATTTACGGGCTATCGAAAACCTGACTTCATCTGATACACTATATCAAATTGGGCAAAAACGTTTTGCGATTGCAGCTATTTCAAAAGCAGAATTATTGACACTTAAATTAGATGCACTAAATGCCCGAAACAGTTTAATAAATGCTCAAACAAGCCTTAATAAAGCAATGTCAGCACTGGTAACATTTCTAAATATGGAAAAAGGAACCGAAATAAAACTTCTTTTGCCCGAGAAACTAAGTACCTTCCAAGTTTCTGCTGATATTGCTTTGCAACATTCCATAGAGAATAGCCCTACCTATTTAGAAAACAAAACAGGAATTATGGATGCCGAAAAACTAGTGGAAAAAACCTCAAAAGAATTGCATTTTGATGCCTCTGTTTATGCCAGTGTTGGATATAACAATGTGGCTGAGAAATTGAATCTTGCATATAAAAATACATTAAGGCAAGACATTATTTCAGTTGGTTTAAATATTCCTATTCTTGACTGGGGTGTAAAAAAGGGAAAATTGAATGTTGCAAAGAACAACCTGAATGTGACTAAAATTTCGAACAAGCAAGTAGAAATTGCCTTAGAACAAGATGTAATCAATACTGTTCAGGATTTTAGCATTCAACAAGAGGTAATAAAGAGTGCTGAAGAAGCAACCAATATTGCTGATTTAGCTTATCAAGCTACGAAAGAACGGTTCATAATAGGTGAAAATGATATTAGTGCGCTAACTTTGTCGCTCAACCGTCAAACAGAAGCGAGACGAAATTATATTGAAGCACTCAAAAACTATTGGTTAAGTTATTACAAAATCAGAAAACTCACTCTTTTTGATTTTGAGAAACAGACATCTTTACTTTTATCGTTTGACCGCTTAATGAAAGTCCACCGATGAACCGTAAATTGCCTATTTCTTCGTTTTCAACAATTTTGGTATTTGTTTGTCTTACCATTGTTGGTATGGCGTTAATGCCTTACCTTCCTGTGAAATTATCACCATCTAAAGCTTTACCATCTATTTCGGTGAGTTTCTTCCTCTCAGGACAATCATCCAAAGTTGTTGAAACTGAAGTTACATCTAAATTGGAAGCAATGTTGAGCCGGCTTGAGGGTATTCAAGATATTAGTTCTACTTCCGGAAATGGTTGGGGACGGATAAATATCAATTTAGATAAACATGTTGATATAGATGTTGCCCGCTTTGAAGTAGCAACAATTATTCGTCAGACAAGACCATCATTACCCGCAACGACAAGTTATCCAATTATTTCTGTGAGTAAATCAGATGATAATTCTAATCGTCCTTTTATAAGCTATACTGTAAATGCTCCTGATAACCTTTCTCATATATATGAATTTGCCGAAAAGAAAATCAAACCCAAACTAGCCAATATTAAAGGTATTGATCGTATTGATGTTTCAGGTTCAACACCGATGGAATACAGATTGGAGTACGATGCAAAACAACTAGAAACATTAGGTATAAATGCAGGTGATATACAACAAGCAATCAATAATTATCTTTCGAAAGAGTTTTTAGGTGATGGGGCAGTTGAACAAGTGCCGGGGCATAGAACTTCTATTCGAGTTCTTCTTAGTTCTAACAATAAAAAGAATGTTGGATTTAATTGTTCCGGAATAATTATAAAAACTCAATCAGGGCAGTTGATAAATCTCGATAGAATTGTAAAGGTTAGTTATCAACAGGCAGAATCACAATATATATATCGAATAAACGGGTTAAATTCTATTTACCTTTCTGTTGCTGCTAAAGAAACCGCTAATCAACTTTCATTAAGTGAAACATTAAAACGGGAGATGAATGAAATTCAATCAGCGCTGCCTAAAGGATATGAAATTCATATTAGTTATGATGCTACAGAATACATCAAAGAAGAACTTTCGAAGATTTATTTTCGTTCTGGACTTACCGTATTTATACTACTACTGTTTGTTTTACTGGTATATCGAAACCTCAAATATCTGTTGCTTATTATTTCATCTTTAATAATAAATCTGTCCATTGCGGTAATTGTCTATTATCTTTTAAAGCTGGAAATTCATCTCTATTCATTAGCTGGCATTACAATTTCTATGACCTTAATTATTGATAATGTCATTATAATGTCGGATCAAATTATGAGGCGAAAGAATATGTATGTGTTTATGGCTATTATGGCTGGAACTCTTACAACAATTGGAGCGTTGTCCATGGTATTTTTAATGGACGATAAACTAAAGCTCAATTTGCAGGACTTTGCATATGTTCTTATTGTCAACTTGTTGATTTCTTTACTCGTAGTTCTTTTCGTGGTTCCGGTATTGCTGGATTTATTTAAAATTGAGACATCAATCAGGCACCGTTTTAAAAAAGGTATTTTAAAAAAAATACGTTGGAACAGAATTTCGATATGGATAAAACGAATCTATGGAGTCTATTGTCGATTTGCTTGTCGTTGGAAATATCTTTTAATTACATTGTTGATATTAGGTTTTGGACTACCTGTTTTTATGTTACCTGAAAAATTGGAAGGCACTGAAAAATGGAAAGAGAAATACAATCAAACTTTCGGTTCAGAATTTTATCAGGAAACCGTAAAACCTTATACTGATAATATATTCGGCGGAAGCTTGCGTTTGTTTGTTCAAAAAGTATATGAAGGATCGTATTTTACTGACAGACAAGAAACAAGTCTTTACGTTACAGCGACTTTACCTAATGGGTCGACAGTAGCACAAATGAACTTTTTGATTCAGCAAATGGAGGCTTATTTGAGTCAGTTTAAACAAATAAAGCAGTTCCAAACAACAATTGAAAGTGCACGTAGAGCTAATATCTCTATTCAATTTAGCAAGGAAGATCAATTCTCTGGGTTTCCAAATTCGCTAAAATCAAATTTGATAACTAAAGCTTTAGAGTTGGGAGGAGGCAGTTGGGGTGTTTACGGATTGGGCGATGGTTTTAATAACGATGTAAGCGAAAGTGCAGGTTCTTATCAGGCAGAGTTATACGGGTATAATTACGATGAATTAAATGATTGGGCAGAAAAATTAAAAGTTAAGTTACTTGGATTTCGAAGAATAAAAGAAGTAACTATCAATTCTGAATTTAGTTGGTACAAAGATGACTATCAAGAATTTGAATTTAATCTAAATAAAGAATTACTCGCCAAAGAAGGTATAGCTCCCATTCAACTTTTTAGTTCGTTAAACTTCACGATGGCTAAGTCTATTTATGCAGGTGATGTTTTTTCGAATCAAGGACAAGAACATATTTTTTTGGATGCCAAACAGTCTAAAAGTTATGACATTTGGAATCTGAGTCATGCATCAATAAAAGCGAATGATAAACAAGTGAAACTAACAGATATAGCAAAAATTGAAAAGGGACAATCTCCGCAAAACATTTATAAAGAAAATCAACAGTATCGGCTGTGTGTCCAATTTGAATATATTGGTGCTTCGGAACAGGGTCAAAAAGTGCTGGAAAATGTAGTCAATGAGTTTAGGAAAGAGTTGCCAATGGGTTATACTATCGAAAATAAAAGTGGTAGAAATTATTATTGGGGTAATGATAGCGGAAAACAGTATGGGTTATTATTCCTGATATTAGTTATTATCTTCTTTTTGTCAAGTATCCTTTTTAACTCACTAAAACAGCCTTTCGCTATACTTTTTGTTATTCCGGTTTCGTTTATAGGTATTTTTCTCACCTTTTACCTCTTTAAACTGAATTTTGACCAAGGAGGTTTTGCATCGTTTGTACTTTTATGCGGACTTACTGTAAATGCAAATATCTATATCATTGATGAGTACAATCGAATTCTAAAACAAAAGAATGTATCAAGACTTCGAGCCTACTTGAAAGCATGGAGTGTGAAAATGCGCCCTATTCTATTGACAATGACTTCGACTATACTCGGTTTTATGCCTTTCATAATTGGAGCTACAAAAGAACCATTTTGGTTTCCATTAGCGGCAGGTACTATAGGAGGTTTATCGTTTTCTTTGGTTGGTATCGTTATTTTTCTTCCAATCTTTCTTAATGTGTCAAGTGAAAAAATGGAGAAACATGTTCATAGAAAAGGACAATTTTAGAATAAAAAATATGATGTTAGATTCAATACGTAAAATGCCACTTAAAGAGATGTAAGGTAGAACTACACGATTAGAGAACTGTTTCAATTACTTATTTTCTATCAGTTAAATTCATCTAATCCTAATTTGTTTATTAAAATAAACAAAGCATTATTCCTTTCAATCATAGATTGTAGTATAGAACCGAATAAACTTTAAATTTCAGAAGTAGTTTTCTTTGATTTGAGTTATTCTAAAGTCGGCAATATCTAAACCATTTGTTCTGTCAGATTCGTTGGCTTCAACTTCTAATAAGGTTGACGCTGTGATTTCACGATTATACTGTTTTTGTATTTCGGTCGCTTTTATACTCCATTTATCAAATGCTCCCAAATCAGGGTATAACATTATATCTCGCCCCTTCAAAATCTGGCATTTTTCAACAGATAATCCGTTCAGGCTTCCGGCAGCAAGCCAAACCAATTCCGGCATGATACAACTGGCAATGATAGCGGATTTCTCACTTTCCACAATTGCAACCTGTTTGTCAGGATAAATTTTCAATAAATGTTCCCCAAAGAAACATTGTTGAAGGTTGAAGTCTTCTGGTGATGTTGCGGTTTTCTTTAGTTTGTTATGCACCCAATCGATATATAATAGCTGATTGTATATGATGACTCATTATTATCTATTCATTTGTCTACAAAGAATACCTGTATTTCTAATTTTAAAACTTCATTGCAAATCGCTCAACTATTTTTTTATCATCTCTATTTATGCAATTTTTTGTTTTTTAAACGCCAATCGAAGCCAATGATAACCGAATAATGTCATTGCTTCGAATGTGCGAGCTTCTATATTTACTATTTCCATTTCAAATTACTTTTAGGTTTATAATTCTCGATTTTTCTGTAAATATACATCCTCATTTATAGAGTTATACACATTTAAATAGCAATGACGGTATTCGGTTATCATTGGCTTCGATTGGCGTTTACGAAGAGAGAAGTTGAAACAAATAGGATAGGTTAGAACAAAATTGAGCGATTTCCCCAAGCACAAAACAAGTCAAAATCCATTCAGCTCCAAAAATAGATCCGTAACACAGCCATCAATACCACTAGACTTCGAGTAAAACAAATCGTTTTTAGGTTCAACCGTTCAATATGATTGGTAGAATGAACGTATGTATTATGACGTTTTTTAGTGATGATATGGCGATAGTTCTTTAGTTTATCCGTATAAATCTTACGTTCATTGGCAAGTTTCAGGCTCTTGATAAACCATTTCAGCGTTTTGTTAGTTCGCCTGCCCACATTAAAGCTGACAACTTGCCTCGTCTCCCTATCCAATGCATAGACTATCCAACGAAGCCGTGATTTTTTGCCCACAAAGGTTCTCATTTCATCTACTTCATAGCTTTTACCGATGGCAATAGGTGGTTGTACGATTCCTTCTGCTATGGAAATTATTCGTTTCAGTAAGATTGTTACCGATATACGCAATACCCGGACAGTACTGCGTATGCCGAGGTCTTCTTTGGTAAAAATAATAATTTGCTGATTGGTATTTGGTTGATAAGCATTGTAAGAATAATCTGTAATAAACCTTTTCCCACATTCTTTACAACAATAGCGTTGTTTGCCGCTAGCTGTCTTTAACACTTTTTATAAGGTTAGATGATTTACATAGTGGACAGACATGGCTAACGCCAAATTTGATACATTATCCAAGCACGTTTACAAACAATGAAAACCTCAGGCCCTTTTTATGAGGGGCTGGGTTTTTCATTGTTTGTATTCCTCTGTCCACAATTAGCTCAAATTGGCTATTTCTTTCATTCCTTCAATGTTTAATATGTGAATACAACAAATGTGACCGTTTTATGATACAAAATGATACCCTGCATAAATAAACTTAACGTATCTTTGACCCGACAGATTAACCTAAAAAAAATAATGTGATCCAAAATGCAACCTAAAAAGAATCCTATCAATATTTTATTTTTTATATATTCATCAACATACAAATATTAATTTTAATTACTAACAAAAAAAATTACATTATGAAAAAACTAGGAAAAAAAAGAGAATTAGAGAAAATGACAGTGAATGCGTACTGTGCGAGTATGTGTGCTTGCAGTTGCGATTGTGGAATGGCTTGTTACAGTAGTTGCGGAAATTGTACTGAACAGATTACATTTGCTTCAGTTCACGCCGCGTCTAATTATCAAGCATATGGGTCAATTGCGAATACGTCTGGTTCGGGAATGGCTGCTGCTTTAAATCAAGCTGTCAGCAAACAACCATATTGAAATTTATCCACTTCGTGGCAAAGCACTCTTTCTCCTATATACCAACTGCTTGTATATCAATTTTGAAATATAAAGGAGTGCTGAGTAACCAAATATTATAACCTTACATTTTGTAGATTATTGTATTTGGTATTGTATAATAATCCTGCTTATGTAGGATTATTATACAATACTGAGATTCGTTGTTTTCGAATAATCGCGTTTTTATTTTAGACCGAGAGTAAAATATTTATCCCATAACATAGCAAAATATGAACAGTTCAATGCCATTTATTCACCTATTCAGAACACTAGGTGGATATTACCTTTTTGATGTGAATACTAATGCCATCCTTCCAGTAAAAAAAGAAACCTATATTTATCTTGAACATCAACTTGCCGGAAACGGTAAACAGCTTGTCGAAGTTCCGGTTTTGTCCTGTGAGGAGCTGCAAAATGCGCAGAAGTGGATTAAGAATGTACAGGATCAGGGATTCTTGTCAAGTAAAAGGATAAAAAAAATTCAGCATTTTATTGACCCTTACTTGGAAGGAATTTTAGATAATTATCTGGGACACTTTATTTTACAGGTTACACAGTCATGCAATCTACGCTGCAAATATTGTGTTTTTTCCGGCAGTTACCAGAATCGTTCTCATAGCGAATTAATGATGTCTGAAGAAACTGCCAAAAAATCGATTGATTTTTATATAAACCATTCATCGGAAACACCTCGTTTGACTTTTGCATTTTATGGCGGTGAACCCTTTTTAAATTTCGATTTAATTAAAAGTCTGACCTTGTATATTAAACAGAAAGTGCGCGGGAAAAAGTATAGTTTTTTTATGACCACCAATGGAACATTAATAAACGAGGAGATTGTTCAGTTTCTTGTTGAAAATGATGTGAATCTCTTTGTTAGTTTAGATGGACCTAAAGAGGTACACGACCGTAACCGTTGTTTTGGCTCAGGCAAGGGGTCGTACGATGTGGTGATGAAAAATATTGAGCTGGCCAAAAAACTTGCTCCTGAGTATGTTGCTAAAAAAATAGGTTTTAATGCTGTTTTTAACTCAGAAACTCCTTTTTGCACACTCTCAAGGTTCTTTACAGATTTTGAAACGATTAAAGACCCTTTGATCCTTGCTAACCACCAAAATGAATATTCTCTAAAAGAAGCTGAAAAGAGAGCACTTAAGCCTGAAGATCTACAACATTATGATGACTTAGGTTATGAAACATATAAAAATATGCTTTATAGAAACGGAAGGCTCGAAAGGCAGGATGTTTCGAAAATAGTACTTAATTGGGAGGAAAGAGACCGTGCAGAAATGGAGGAAAAAAGGGTGCCTACTATTGAAGTTCCTGATAATTATCATCCTTCAGGTCCTTGTATTCCAGGGGCAAGAAGACTTTTTGTAACAGTTAATGGAGATATGTACCCTTGCGAACGAGTTAGCGAAACAAGTGCTGCCTGTAAGTTGGGTTCTCATGATACTGGTATTGATTTGGAAAGGGCTAAAGAATTTCTAAATATTGGGCGTTTAACCGAAGAAGAGTGTAAAAACTGTTGGGCAGGTCGATTTTGTTCTGCCTGTATTGCCTGTGCCGATAATGGTGAAAAAATGGATAAAAATCTGAAGTTATCCTATTGCAAAATGTTCAAAGAAAACGCTGAAGCTAAGCTAAAAAAATATTGTAGTTTTAAGGAGTTCAATATTTCCACAGAAAGACAATATAATTAACGCATAGGGTGATTCGTATTAATTTCAAGTATTAAAATGAGATATTGATTATTGACAAATTTATAAAAAAAACTATGGAGAAAAAAACAACCACTATATACCCTTATTCTAAGGACGATATACAATTATTTCGTTATGCCAAGTCACTTGGCGACATCCTTCCTGTTTATGCTGTAAGCCCCCCCGGATGGGGCTTGATTGGCAAAGATGTAACATCTATTGATGGGGGAAAACCTTCAGGTATTGTAATTACAGAGAACTTGGATTCAGCCCTTCAAAATTCTGAACTTCTGGTTATAGCGTCTTTTGAACATTACGTCGGAGAGGAAGGTGGCTTAAAAGACACACTCGAAACAGCTATTCGGTATAAAAAACCATTTGTACTTCTTTCACCTCCCCAAACACCCGAGGAACAAATAGCACTGGAAAATGCCAAGCAGCTTGGTCTTTTGCACTGGTCTTCCGAACAGGATTACCGGAATATAATTGCGCTTGCCAGCGAAAAAGATTATTGCGATGACCTTAAGTCGCCTGTTACTATAATTGTTGGACAGGGTCCTTATACAAGTAAATTTGAGACCCAACTGGGGGTTCGGCAGGAATTGATAAAACGGGGTTATAAGGTATCGCAAATAGGGTCGCGCCCTTATTGCGAACTATTTGGTTTTCACGCTTTCCCGTCATTTATGTTTTCCAAAGAGCTTGACGAGACTCAGAAAATAATTGCGTTCAATCACTTTGTAAAACAAATAGAACTAAAGGAAGAACCGGATATATTTATCGTCGGCGTACCGGGAGGCATTATGCCGGTATTTGAAAAAGCCCACAATAACTATGGCATGCTTCATGTTGAAGTTTCAGCCGCAGTAGAACCCGATTCTGTAATTTACAACCTTTACTCGAACGAGTACTCAACTCAATTTTATGAAAAATCGGCAGAAATGTTGCACTACAGGCTTAATCATGTAAAAACAAGCTGTTTTATGATGTCCGGTTCATGGATAGATTATGGCGCATACCACGAAAACGAAGAATTTAGAATTATAAAATTCGATAAACCGTATAATAAAATAATTGAAAAACCCGAAGAAGTTCCGTCATTGTCTATTTTTGAACAAAATGTTTTTGAGAAAGCAACAGATGCTGTTGTTACTGCTTTGGAGGGATATAATCTGGTTGATCACTATTAAAACTGAAGATAATGGATAATATAATAACAAGAATACAGGCAATATTTAAAGAAAAGTTTAGTCTTGAAGTTTCGGGTGAATCTTTTGTGAACGATATTTCTTTAGGGGCAAATGGTATCGGGTTCGATGCTATTTATATGTATTACTTTATTGATTTTGTTGAAAACGAATTTGACATTTCATTTAGGCGGGAACATTTTATTTCGGGAATTGTACGCACGTTATCAGGTGTATGCGGGGCTGTAAAAGAGCTACAAGAAGAAATGACTACTGTGGGGAGCAATAGGTAGCCCGTCGATAATCACATAATTAGCAACAAAGGCACGCAATTTATACACCTACCTGTTAAGTATTGCTTTACTGTATTGTGTCCTGCTTCATGTATAAGTTTTTGAGATTCAGTTTGTAATGAAACCACCTTCTAATACGGAGAAATAATGTCATTTGAAGATTCAATTGCAATAATAGATGATGGTTTAAGTCCAAAATCCTTTGAGCAAGGAAAAATTAATTATAGCATAGTAATAACCGACGATTTAGAAATAAGGGAGATAGATATCGATGATGATACAGAACTAAATCACGGCACAAGCTGCGCTAATATAATATATAGTAAATTCCCTGATTGTGGTTTTGTCAGTATCAAGATATTGAATGAAAACGGCCAGGCTCGAAGTTTACAATTGATTAAAGCTTTGGAATGGTGTATTTTAAATAAGGTACGCATCATAAACATGAGCTTAGGGACTGTAAATTTTAAAGATTATGACCCTATTAGGGAAATAGTCAATAAAGCATATAGTAATGGAATTATAATTATAGCAGCTTCTGACAATAACGGAATGTTTACGCTGCCGGCCTCACTCGAAAATGTTATAGGTGTTAAGTGTGGTAAAAACAACATCCCTGATGGTGATGATTTCATTTTTCACCATGCCGCGGTTGATGGGGTAAACATTAGCACTTCGCCACATCACGAAATAGTATGCAATGGGGTTTTGGAGTACAAATTCAATGAATCAAACAGTTTTGGCGCTCCCAAAATCACAGCTTTAGTTTACGGTATTATTTCTGAAAATCCGGGAATTTCTTTTTTCGAAATAAAACAGGAACTATGGAAAAGATCAAAAAAACAAATCTCCAAAATCGATTTTTCCTATACACGGAGGATTGATTGGGCGGATAGCTGTATACTAATTGAAATAGGAGCCGATAGTTTGGCAGATAAAATTGAGTTTTCAGATATCATTACAAAGAAAGACACTTTAAAGGCATGTACTTTTTCGAATGAATTATTGCTATCTATCAGTAAAATTATTGCAGACTCCAACGACAAAGCCGGAGTTATAGCTGTTTTAATACAACCTGATTTTGAGATGACGGTTGGAGAGGAAAAAAAAATGCTCGCTGAGATATTGACCTATAATAAGGACTTTATATATATTAATGACGGGAGCAAATTAAAATATTTTCTCGAAAAAGAAACCTGTAACAGGCACTGGCACCCTTTGCATCATGAAGATTTTCCTGTCTCTACCGGGTTTCAAAATGAATCACCCGTTGTGTTAATTAATGATTTTGCAAACTTTGGTTATATCGATAAAATATTCGGACTGGTCAATTCATTTAAGAATGAAGGATATAACGTAGTTGTATTCTCCGAAACTTCACTTGGCATATTGTTTGGGTTTGAATACCTCTCACCATACAATTACAAAGGTAATAGCAATGAATTTACAGAATATATAAGAAACTGCATCCGTGTTTTTGACCCTGATCTGGTGTTAATACTAGCTAATGGAAACTCTCCCGTTATTGATTATATCAACATTCTACAAGATGATATCCAGCCAGAGATCACTTTTAATTTGGTGCATGGAACTGATAACACGATAATATCTTTGCCAGCAAATGCCAATATTGTTGCCACTATCTTGGATGGTGATCCGGAGGGCATGGATAGCAAAGGTCAATTATATATAGATGATGTTGAAGGGATTTTTAAATTTATTGTATCGAATATCGAAAAAGAAAGCAATTTCCACCTTTTTTAAAAATACAATTTCAAATGGGAAAATTGAAGCACCCTTTTAAAATACATTTTCAATCGACATTAAATTGTTTCTTTTTTAGTTTCACTATTTGCTGGCGAGCCTCAAAGAGTTTGTTCGCATTTCGCCTCATCTTTGAAATAGTAATGTCGCTATTACCATTAGTAACTGTATACTTAGGCAAAGAGGTGATTGATACACTAGTCAGCGTGGCAACAGTTAATAATCCTGTGCTGAGGCCATTGTTTATACTGATAATATGCCTGTTTATAATTGAGTTGTTTAATATAGTATCTCAAAAACTTATCGAAATATTAACAGGCATTCATAAAGATAAGATTAATAATTATGTAAACGAACAAATAATTAACAAATGTGCCGTTCTGGATTTTTCATTTTTTGATTCACCGCAGTATTACGACAACCTGTTAAATGTCAGAAGAGACAGTGCATCTGTTGAATCAATGGTATGGAGCATTACGGGAGTGGTAAAATCTTTTATCCAACTGGTTGCCACTGGGATTATTCTTTCCAAGCTAAGTATTTTCTTTCCTCTTGTTTTTATTTGTTTAAACATCCCTGCTATAATTATTGAAAAAAGGTTTACCCAATATATTTATAACTGGATGTATAACCGGGCACCTGAAGACCGGAAACTATCTTATATTCAGGGAATTCTAACTGATAAATTTTATGCAAAAGAAGTTCGGCTGTATAATCTATTTAACCCATTCTATATTCAATACAAGGCAATTTGGAAAGTTTGGTTTACCGAGAAACAATCTATTATTAAACGAAGGGCTTTCTGGGCGATTTTTACTTCTACCATACCCAGGGCTGGACTATTGTTTCTTTCTCTTTTTGTAATATTCGGAATTATAAAAAAGCATCTTACAATTGGTGATTTTTCGTATTATCCAGGACTTGGAGCACAATTTATAGGTGGTGTTTATACTTTGATTAACTCATTGTCGCAGATTTATGATAACAAATTGCGCATTAATAATTACAAGCAGTTTCTAACATGGAAACCCAAAATAAATGTCAATAACAGCAATAGTATTTTATTAAAGAACAATAACCCTCATATTGAGTTTAGAAATGTTTTCTTTAAATATCCCAATACAGATTATTACATATTACAGAATTTAAGCTTCAATTTTGACACTAAAGAAAAAATCGCCTTTGTTGGTCTTAACGGTGCAGGAAAATCAACAATTGTCAAACTACTTCTCCGTTTTTATGACCCTACTGAAGGCGAGATCCTCATGGATGGCAAAGACCTTAGAGAATATGACCTTGTTAGTTTAAGAAAGATCTTCGGTGTTGTTTTTCAGGATTTTTCGAACTATGCATTTACAGTCCGCGAAAACATTGCATTTTCAAATTATGAAAATATTAATGATGAAAAGCAAATGGAGTATGCTGCTAACATGAGCAGTGCATTAGGATTTATAAAAAACTGGGAAAAAGGCTTTGATACATATCTAACAAAACAATTTGAAATAGACGGTCGTGAATTGTCAGGTGGCGAATGGCAAAAAATTGCTATTGCAAGGGCATTTTTTAAGAATGCTCCTGTAATGATTTTTGATGAACCAAGTTCAAATTTGGATCCTGAAGCAGAGTTCCTTGTTTTTCAGCAATTTGCCGAGCTTTGTAGGGACAAAGGTGCAATTTTTATTTCACACCGACTATCCAATATTGTAATGACTGACAAAATTTTAGTCTTAGAAAAAGGCTCTGTAATTGAATCAGGTTCACATAAGGAACTAATAAATAGACAGGGACGATATGCATATCTTTTCAATCTACAGGCAGAGAAATATAAAACTTAAGAATTAGATATTAAAGGCTTGTCTCTGGTTTTTCTTTCCGATTAGTTTTGACTGTTTATGCGCTCAATGGCTAATGTACTATTATGTACCATGAGTATTCGTAAATGTAGTATTTAATATTTTATTAAAAAGATTGTTGTAGTTGAGAGCTTATACATGGATTCATTATATTTATTAAAAAGTTGGATATTTCGCATGCCGAAATTACAGTTACATGTTAGATCAGAAACTTATTATCTTATTGTCTTTAATTCCAGTATATTAACCAAATGACACTCTAATTCTTTATGAAAAATCTAATTAATTTTATTCTTGTTGCGCTTTTTTTTGCAACATCAGTTTCTTCATTTTCCCAATCTGCCAATCCGTCGGATTTTTCCCAACTCATTTACACCCGATTTGAACGGCAAGTAACTAATTTTCCGCAAGAAAAAGTTTATGTGCAGACCGATAAACCCTATTACAGCGCAGGCGAAGAAATTTGGTTTAAAGCCTATTTGGTGAATGAAACTACGCTGGAACCAAATTCCTTAAGCCAGTTTGTTTATGTGGAGCTAATTGACAAAATGGACTCGGTATTGTATCGGGTAAAAATCAAAAAAGATTCAACAGGTTTTGCTGGTCACTTGAAACTAAAACCCGAAATCCCTAACGGAACCTATTCGTTGCGGGCTTATACTTATTGGATGCAAAATGTTGGAAATGATTTTTTCTTCTCTAAAAATATTTTAATCGGGAATAAAATTGATGACCGCATAACTAGCAAAATAACCTATGGAACAGCTGTTGATGGCTTGATTCCGGCAACTCTCACATTTAGTGATGCAGTACACAATCCAATAGTCGGAAAAAGAGTTGATATCAAACAAAACTGGGATAGTGCTAAAAAGAAAACCTTTTCGATGATAACTGCCAAAGACGGCACTGTGAAGTGGCATATAACAATTGACCCGAAAGATGATTCCAGAAAAGACATACAGGTTTCGATGGACGATGAGAAGTATAAAACCAATATCTCCCTTCCCGAGTTTAGTTCTGATTTTGATGTGCAGTTTTTTCCCGAAAGTGGGAATTTGTTGGATAACACCTTACAATGTGTAGGTTTTAAGGGTATTGGCAAAGATGGATTGTCTGTCGACATAACAGGAAAAGTCTTTACAAATAAAAATGAGGAGATTTGTGAGTTATCCACTTTGGTTAAGGGAATGGGCAAATTCTCGATAAGAACCCAGCCCAATGAACTTTATTATGCATTGGTTAAACGGAAAGATGGTATAGAAAAAAGAGTTGAACTTCCAAAAACACAAACTACCGGTGCTGCAATTCAGTTGCTTTATAATCA
>Ga0209540_10000675_pt1 | contig 29451 bp, 15 predicted proteins | sample BarGraIncu01121A_FD_184501 | JGI IMG/M metagenome (GOLD analysis project Ga0209540, IMG submission 184501) | Arctic peat soil microbial communities from Barrow, Alaska - Barrow Graham LP Incubations 011-21A (SPAdes) (version 2) | ecosystem: Environmental > Terrestrial > Soil > Wetlands > Peat... | reverse complement strand
ATTTAATTATCTCCGGTCTGGTAGGACTTCGTCCACGGATGGACAATACACTGGAAGTAAATCCGCTCCTGCCTGAAGGTAAATGGAACTGGTTTTGCCTTGACAATGTACGTTATCATGGCCACAACCTCTCTATTGTATGGGACAAAACCGGTGATCGCTATCATGTTGGAAAAGGACTGCGTATATTTGTAGATGGAAAAGAAGTTGGTCATGCCGACAAACTGACGAAGGTGATCTGTATTGATGCTTTGAAATAAAACCGGATGAAAACACACGTTTTCTTATTTTGTTTTCTATGTCTTTCAATGACTTCAAAAGCTATTGAAGTCACTAAACTGACCTGTGAAATGGCGGAATCTCCATTAGCTGTCAGTGTAAAGCAACCACGTTTTGGATGGCAAATGAAATCATCCGAACAAGGAAGCATGCAAACAGCTTACGAAATTGAGCTCGTTTCCGTCAAAAACGGCATGCGTCAAACAGTTTGGAACTCAAATAAGGTTCGCTCTACAAAGAGCCAGTTGATTACTTACAGTGGTAAGGCTCTCACTCCGGCTTTAAAATATCTGTGGCGCGTTCGTGTATGGGATCAGAATAACCAACCCTCAGCATGGAGTGCCGAAAATGAATTTCGCATTGCACCCTCTTTTAAGTCTCCTTCAGGGGATTTAGGGGTATGGATTGGTGCCATCCGAACCGAAGATACCCGAATTCCAGCCGGAAAGCGATTCTCTTATCTGGAAACAGGGACACCGGAGTACAAAGCCATCTGGAAAAGCATTGATACACTATCGCAGAAAAGCATTTACCTCCGTAAAACGTTTAGCACGAAGAAACAAGTTACCGATGCCACAGCGTACGTATGTGGGTTAGGACATTACGAATTCACCCTGAATGGCATCAAGGTGGGCAACGGAGAATTCATTCCTTTTTGGAGCGACTACGACAAAACGGTTTATTACAACTGCTTTGATGTAACTAAACTAATCCGAAACGGTGAAAACGTGGCCGGAATCTTGTTAGGCAACGGGTTTTACAACCAACAGGGCGGACGATACAGCAAACTGAAAGTATCATTTGGCGCTCCAACTTTGTTTATCAAAATGATTGTAAATTATACCGACGGAACTACGCAGGAAATCGTTTCCGATAAATCATGGAAATATTCACTCAGTCCCATAACGTTCAATAGTATTTATGGCGGCGAAGATTATGATGCACGTCTCGAACAAAAAGGATGGAACCAGGCAGGATTTAATGACCGAAACTGGAAACCGGTGGTGATACAGACAGCTCCGAAAGGAAAGCTGACTCCACAGCTAGCTTCACCGGTAAAAATAATGAAGCGCTATGCGATCAAATCTGGAAAAAGATTATCGGCTCAGGAAATTGATAGTGCTTCGAAAGTTACCAAACGTAAAATTGCTTCTTCGGCATTTGTAGCCGACATGAGACAAAACCTGTCGGGATTTCCGGAAATTACCATTCAGGGGAAAAAAGGCGATAAAATCATGCTTGTAGTTGCCGAAGCACTTACCCCGCAGGGAGCAGCCAATCAAAATCAGACCGGGCGACTTCATAGCTACGAGTACACACTGAAAGGCAATGGCATCGAAACATGGCATCCGCGATTTTCGTACTACGGTTTTCGCTATATTCAGGTAGAAGGAGCAGTTCTGAAAAGCGATAAGAACTCATTCAACTTACCGGTGTTGAAAGATCTAAAATCGTGTTTTGTCTATAATTCAGCGGCTGAAACATCCACTTTCGACTGTTCAAATTCGATTTTCAACAACGCTCATCAATTGATTGAAAAAGCAATAAAAAGCAACATGCAGGCAATCTTTACAGACTGCCCGCACAGGGAGAAACTAGGTTGGCTGGAACAAACACACCTGAATGGACCGGGCCTGATGTACAATTATGATCTTGCAGCTTTTATGCCCAAAGTAATGCAGGACATGGCTGATGCGCAACAACCCAACGGCATGGTTCCGACCATTGCTCCAATGTACAACATCTTTGGCACCAGCAAAGGATTCGATGATTTTGGCGACTCGCCCGAATGGGGAAGCACATTGATTATTTTACCATGGATGTATTTCGATTTCTATGGCGATTCAACATTAATCACGAATTATTATCAACAGATGCATCGTTATGTTGATTATCTGACAAGCCGTGCCAATGATCATATTCTTTCATTTGGCTTAGGTGACTGGTACGATTATGGAAATTTTCGTGCAGGATTTTCGCGGAATACCCCTGTTCCATTGGTTGCAACAGCTTATTATTACTATGATTTGACCTTGCTGGCAAAAGCAGCCAACATGATTGGAAATAAATACGACGAAACTTATTATGCACAACTGGCAAATGATGTAAAAATAGCGTTTAATGCGAGATTCTTTCATGCCGAAACGAACCAATACGGAACCGGAAGTCAGACAGCTAATTCCATGGCTATTTTTCTGAACATTGTGGAACCTCAAAACCGTCAGGCTGTGCTCGACAATCTGGTAAAAGATATAAAAGCACATGGGAATCGTCTTACAACAGGTGACATCGGCAATCGATATCTTTTTCAGACACTGGCACAAAACGGATTAAATGAATTGATGTACACCATGCACAATCATGAAGATGCTCCGGGTTATGGCTTTCAGCAAAAGTTTGGTGCCACCACCCTTACCGAACAATGGGACCCACGTATGGGTTCATCGTGGAATCACTTTATGATGGGACAAATCGATGAATGGTTCTTCGCTTCACTTGCCGGAATTCAAACCAAAACAAACGAACCCGGGTTTCAACACCTGATAATTCATCCGGAAGTTGTCGGTGATTTGAAGTTTGTGAAATCGTCGTACGAAACACTTTATGGAAAGGTTTCGGTGGATTGGAAACATACAGGAGATTCTTTTACGCTGAATATCGTCGTTCCGGTAAATTGCACAGCAGACGTTTATTTACCCGGTGATAAAGAATCAAAAACTGTACAAAGCGGAAACTATACATTCACAAAAACAATTAAATAGATTACCTGACTTTTCCAGAGTTTAAAACTTCAGAAAAGCTATAAGCAAACTAATATGAAACGAACTCTTTTTATTCTACTTACATTCTTACAATTTGGCATTGCTGGACTTCGTGCCGAGCGTGTTGATATGGCTGTTGCCGGTGCTAAACAAGATGGAATAACGTTGAACACAACGCTGATAAATAACACCATCAACCGACTCAATGCCAAAGGTGGAGGAACCCTGTTCTTTCCGGCAGGAAAATATCTGACCGGTGCCATCAAACTAAAAAGTAATATCACCATTGAGTTGGAAGCCGGTGCAACACTTCTTTTTTCAGATAATTTTGACGACTATCTGCCTTTTGTAGAAATGCGTCACGAAGGAATTTTAATGAAAAGCTTTTGTCCATTAATTTACGCAGTTGATGCAGAAAATATCACTATCAAAGGCGAAGGCAGAATTGATGGACAGGGGCAAAAATGGTGGGATGAGTTTTACCGCGTAATTGAAGATTTAAAAGCAAACGGAATACGCAATTTCAATAAATACCAACCCATGTGGGACAAAGCGAATGATGCAAAAACATTGTATGCCGAAACCAACGAAGATTACGTTTCATCTATGCAACGCCGCTTTTTCCGCCCGCCTTTTATCCAACCGGTTCGTTGTAAGAACGTAAAAATTCAGGGAATCACTATCATCAATTCACCATTTTGGACTGTGAATCCTGAGTTTTGCGAAAACGTGACCATAGACGGAGTCACTATTGCAAATCCTCTTTCGCCGAATACGGATGGGATCAATCCGGAATCGTGCCGCTACGTTCATATTTCTAATTGCCACATTTCGGTAGGCGACGATTGCATTACACTAAAGAGTGGTCGTGACCTTCAGGCCCGCAAATTAGGAATGGCTGACGAGAACATTACCATTACCAACTGTACTATGCTGGCCGGTCACGGTGGGGTGGTTATTGGCAGTGAAATGAGCGGTGGTGTAAAAAAAGTAACTATCAGCAATTGTGTCTTTGATGGAACCGACCGCGGTATCCGCATCAAATCTACCCGTGGACGCGGTGGTGTAGTGGAAGATATTCAGGTTAGTAATATTGTAATGAAGAATATTAAGGAAGAAGCTATTACATTAGATCTGCTTTATTCCAAAATGCCGGTTGAGCCTTTTACAGAACGGACTCCCATATTCAGAAACATAAATATCAGCAATGTTACAGGTTCGGATGTATTGATTCCGATAAAAATAAGAGGGCTGGAAGAATCACCAATATCCAATATCACATTTACCAATATCAATATAGACGGAAAACAAAAATGTGTATTTCAAAATTACAAGAATATAAAGATGAATGATGTTTTTGTAAATGGGGAGAAGATAACAGCTCCGGTACAATAAACGCAGCCCCCTAAATCCCCCATGGGGGACTTATTGATTAGTTCTAATTTATAATTATGATATATAATATGAAATTCTTAAACATTATTTCAAAAACAAAGTTCTTAAAGTCCCCCATAGGGGATTTAGGGGGCAGGTTATTTAATTTATTTCTTTTGCTATTTATTACTGTTTCTGTTTCTTCTAATGCTCAAACCTACGAAACCCAATTTGCCAAGCCGCTGGGAAAGGTATTACAGGAAATAGGCACACGATTTAATGTGCGACTAAAATACGATGTTGATACCGTTGGAAAAATTGTTCCTTACGCTGACTTTCGTATTCGTCCCTATTCGGTAGAAGAATCGCTGACCAATGTACTGGCGCTTTTCGACTATAAATTTGCTAAGCAGGACGAAAAGACCTATAAAATAAAAACCTATGAGTATCCTCGTCGCACGCCCGAAGATGGTAAAAAGTTTTTGACTTATCTCAATACGCTTTATAAAGACCAGACTCAATGGGAAACTCGTAAAACCTGCTTACAAAAAGAAGTCCGGGAAAAACTGGGAATCGATTCCATTCTGCTAAAACGGGTAAAATCAAAACCTATTCTATCGAAGGTTCGTAATTTCAACGGATATTCTGTGCAGAACTTCGCGATAGAAACTCTACCCGGATTGTACGTAAACGGTTCGATTTACACACCGCTAAGCAAAGGGAAACATGCATTGATTCTTTGTCCGAACGGACACTGGGCAGACGGGAGATACAATAAAGACGAACAAACCCGCTTTGGAACACTGGCACGCATGGGTGCCACCTGTGTAAGTTACGATTTATTTGGTTGGGGTGAATCGGAATTGCAAGTCACTGCCATAGCTCACCGCACTTCGGCTGCCGAAATTATTCAACTGATGAATGGATTGACTATTCTCGATTATATGCTGTCCCGTAAAGACATAGACACTAAACGTGTAGCTGCCAATGGTGGTTCGGGCGGTGGAACACAGGTCATCCAACTCTCTTTACTCGATAACCGTTTTACTGCTGCCTGCCCAACGGTAAATCTGGCCTCGCATTTCGACGGTGGGTGTCCCTGTGAGAGTGGCATACCTGTTTCGCTAGCATGCGGTGGTACAAACAATGCCGAATTGATGGCTACTTTTGCCCCAAAACCGGTTTGTGTTATTTCCGATGGAAAAGATTGGACAGCTTCCGTTCCTGAACTGGAATACCCATACCTTCAACATATTTATGGTTTCTACAATGCAGAAAAAAATGTTTCGAATGTACATCTGCCGACCGAAGGACATGATTTTGGCATCAACAAACGCAAAGCTGTTTACGATTTCTTTATCTCTACTTTCAGTCTTGACCGTAGCAAGTTAGATGAAAGTAAAGTAGCCATCGAAGCCAAAGAAGCAATGTACAGTTTTGGTACTAAAGGCGAAAAAATGCCTGCCAACGCTATCAAAAGTTTCGATCAGGTAGAAAAATACTTCAACAAAAAAGCTGACGCTAAAATTCACTCGGATATTGATTTGGAAAAACGCGCCCAAACCTTTGTAGATTCCCTTAAACTTACCGACAAAGAAAAAGAAGCCCGTGTAAAAGCAGTAATTACCGTACATATGAAAGCTGTACGCGATTGGCACAATAACCATCCGTTCACGATTGTTCCCAAAGGTATCAACCCAAGAAACGGAGAGCTAATGACCGATGTACACCGCGATGTAATTGCCTGTTCGACGAAGCCTAAGTCTGTCCATGACAAACTGATGACAGGACTTCGCAAAGACCTGACCGAAGAACAGGTGGAAAAAGTGTTGGATCTGTACACTATTGGTAAGTATCAGTTTACATTGAAAGGATTTAAAGCCATTGTTCCAAACATGACTGAAAAAGAAGAAGCATACGTCGTCAGTCAATTACGACTGGCCCGCGAAGAAGCAGTGGATTATAAAACAATGAAAGGAGAAATCTCGGCTGTTTTCGAAATCTACAAAGATAAATGCGAAAAATACTTCAACGAAAACGGACGCAGTTGGCATCAGATGTACAAAGACTTTAGCAACAAATTAAAGGCTGAAAAAGAAGCCAAGAAAAAAGCTGAGGCAGAAAAGAAATAGTCTTTCTTTCGTATAATAAGAAATGGCAACCCGGGCTTGATTCGGATTGCCATCTTTTATTTGCCACCTCTCTCCTCCCCTATGTCGAAATCCCATAGCAAACCGTGCCGAAATAATAAAATAAAAAGTTCATTTATTCTTTTGAACTAGAAGAACCTTATTTCCAACCGATATTATATTTACCCTACACATCAATTTTTGGGTACAAAACAGTCAATTTCACGTCTTTTTAGTACTTTTGAAAAGTAATTAAAGTCATCCGAATGAAAAATTCCATCAAAAACATAGTAGGTATCTGTACTCTTTCAATTTGCTGCATATCATCTGTATTCAGTCAAAAAACAACGGAATATAAACTCTGGTACAACAAACCTGCGCAGGTTTGGACGGAAGCTTTACCCCTGGGAAATGGTCGTTTGGGAGCAATGGTTTTCGGGAATCCGGGTACAGAGCAGATTCAATTGAATGAAGCTACCATTTGGGCCGGACAACCGAACAACAATGCCAACCCCGATGCATTGGAGAATATTCCAAAAGTTCGAGAACTGGTTTTTGCAGGAAAATACCTCGAAGCACAGACACTCGCCACCGATAAAGTGATGGCGAAAACCAACTCGGGAATGCCCTACCAGCCTTTCGGCGACTTACGCATCTCATTTCCGGGACATACGCGATATACCGATTACTACCGCGATCTGAATCTCGACTCAGCCTGCACTTCGGTACGTTACAAGGTAGATGGAGTAACTTACAAACGCGAGACTTTCACTTCGTTTACCGATCAGGTAGTGATTACCCGACTAACTGCTTCGAAAAAGAATAAAATCACCTTCAACGCTATGCTTACCTCGTCACATCAGGATGTTTTTATTGCTTCTGATGGCAATTGTGTAACGCTCGACGGTGTTTCGTCGTGGCACGAAGGCCTGAAGGGAAAAGTAAAGTTTCAGGGACGACTCGCGGCTAAAATACAAGGCGGAACGATGACCTGTAAAGACGGCGTATTGTCGGTGGAAAATGCTACCGAAGCGGTTTTGTATGTTTCAATTGCCACCAATTTCAATAATTACAAAGACATCACCGGTGATGCACCTGAACGTGCCAAAAGCTACCTGAATAAAGCATTACAACATTCGTATACCGAAACTAAAAAGACACATATTGCTTATTTCAAATCGTTCATGGATAAATCATCCCTGGATCTGGGCGAAAATAAATCGACTGAGACTACCGACAAACGCATTGAGAACTTTGCCAAAACGAATGATAGCCATTTGGTGGCGACTTATTATAAATACGGACGTTATTTACTTATTTGCAGCTCTCAACCCGGTGGACAACCGGCCAATCTACAAGGAATCTGGAATGATAAACTATTCCCCTCGTGGGATAGTAAGTATACCACCAATATCAATTTGGAAATGAATTACTGGCCGGCAGAAGTTACCAATCTGACGGAGCTGAATGAGCCTTTGTTTCGTCTGACAAAAGAAGTTAGTGAAACCGGCAAAGATGCTGCAAGGATTATGTACGGTGTAAATGGTTGGGTACTTCATCACAATACCGATATATGGCGCATTACTGGTGCTGTGGACAAAGCTCCGTCCGGTATGTGGCTGGCCGGTGGTGCATGGCTAAGCCTGCATTTGTGGGAACATTATCTCTACACGGGTGATATTGAATTTCTGAGATCAATTTATCCGATTATGAAAAACGCAGCCTTGTTTTTCGACAATGTGATGGTGAAAGAACCTACGCATAACTGGTTGGTGCTATGTCCGAGCAATTCGCCGGAAAATCCTCACGCAGGTAGCAACGGACAAGCCACTACTGCCGGAGGCGTAACCATGGATAACGAATTAATTTCAAGCCTCTGGAACATGAGTATTCAAAGTTCAAAAGCATTAAATACAGATACTGACTTTGCCAATCATCTGCAAAGCCGGTTGAAAGAGATGGCACCGTTTCAGATCGGTCGTTGGGGGCAGTTACAGGAATGGATGAATGACTGGGACAATCCTGATGATACTCATCGGCATGTTTCACACCTGTGGGGCTTGTTCCCGGGCAATCAGATTTCTCCTTACCGCACTCCCGGGCTTTTTGATGCCGCACGCACGTCGCTTATTCACCGTGGCGATCCGTCTACCGGCTGGAGTATGGCATGGAAGGTATGTTATTGGGCGCGTTTGCTCGATGGAGATCATGCTTATAAGCTTATTACCGATCAATTGTCCCTGGTTCGCAATGAATTGAAAAAAGGAGGAACATATCCGAATCTGTTCGATGCACATCCGCCCTTTCAGATTGATGGAAACTTCGGTTGCACGGCAGGCATCGCCGAAATGCTGATGCAAAGTTACGATGGTTTTATTTATCTGCTTCCCGCTTTACCATCTGTTTGGGATAAAGGAGAAATAAAAGGGCTGGTAGCCCGTGGTGGTTTTGAGATGGATATGAAATGGAATGAAAATAAAGTGGAAAAAGTAATTATCAAGTCGCGCATAGGTGGAAATTGCCGGTTGCGTTCATTGACTCCACTCATCGGAGCCGGACTGACGGAAGCCACAGGTGAAAATACAAATCCGCTGTATACACTTCCGGAAAATCCGAAGCCGTTGATCAATGAAAAAGCAAAACTGAATCCGGTAGAATTAAAGAAAACATATCTCTACGACCTGAAAACGGTTGCCGGAGAAAGTTATGAGATCAACGCATTGAAATAAAAGATCAGAATACAATTTACACCTAACTAAAACATCTTAGAATAAATGAATATCAATTCAAAAAAGAACAGTTGTGCAACATATATCTTGCTGGCGGTTATTTTTGCCGTTTCAACGGTAAGCGCTACCACACAAAAGAGCAGCGCACCGAAATGGAGTGAACGCATGGCACGCTCGGAGATGAAACGTTTCCCCGAACCCTGGATGATAGAGAATGTCAAAAAGCCTGTATGGGGATATACCCATGGTTTAGTGGTAAAAGCGATGCTGGAAACCTGGAAATCGTCGGGAAACCGGCTCTACTATAACTACGCCAAGATCTACGCAGACAGTTTAATCGACGCACGGGGTAAAATAAAGATGAATTACCTGTCGTTTAACCTCGACAATGTAAATCCGGGTAAAACCCTGTTTGATTTTTACGCTCAAAGTAAAGACAAGCGCTACAAAATAGCCATGGATACGCTTCGCAAGCAACTCACACAACAACCACGCACGGCCGAAGGCGGTTATTGGCACAAATTAAAGTACACCCACCAGATGTGGCTGGACGGATTGTATATGGCAACTCCTTTTCTGGCACAATACGGAGCTACTTTTGGCGACAAAACAGCTTCAGCAGATGCGGTGAAGCAGTTATTGCTGATTGCACGTAAAACCTACGATCCCAAAACGGGCTTATACTATCACGGTTGGGATGAAAGCAGGGAACAGGCCTGGGCAAACAAAACTACCGGCTGTTCGCCCAACTTTTGGAGCAGAAGTATTGGCTGGTACGCCGCTGCGCTGGTAGATGCGTTGGATTATCTGCCGAAAAATACCGAAGGGCGCGACAAAGTACTGGCTATTGTTCGAAATCTGGCAGCATCGCTTATCAGGTATCAGGATCCGGCATCGGGTGTGTGGTATCAGGTGACCGATCAGGGAAACCGCAAAGGAAATTATCTGGAATCGTCGGCAAGTTCGATGTTTGTTTACTTCCTGAGCAAATCTATCAACAAAGGTTATATTGCTAAATCATACCTGACACCAACTACCAAAGCATTCAACGGGCTGATTAATACTTTTATCAAAAAAGAGACCAACGGAACGATAACTATTACCCATTGCTGCGCTGTTGCCGGACTGGGAGGCGATAAAATTTACCGCGACGGAAGTTTCCAATATTATATCAGCGAACCGGTGATCGAAAACGATCCGAAATCGGTTGGTCCGTTTATACTTGCATCCATTGAATTTGAAAAATTAAAGAAATAAACAGGTTTATGAAGAGGTACTAAGAATACAAATGATTATCTAAGTTGGACAAACAATTAAATGTCGTATATTCATTTGTGACAATTCATATTTCCACAAATTATTTCTCGAATTAATTTGTGGGAATTCGTGCAATTCGTGGTTTTAAATAATCATTAAACCACGAATTTCACAAATTTACACGAAAGTGGAAGAGTTAGAAATACGACATTATATAGTTTCAAATACTTATTGCCTTTAGAAACCATTGAAATCAGACAAAAACAAAATAAATATTGGGGTGCTCTGTACCTTAGAGCTAAAACAATAATTTGATTTCTACAAAGACCCCGGGACGCTGTCCCTTTGGACTTTTACGAACAAGGTGCAGATGGAACATTCCGTATTCGGAAGCACCAAAATCTTTGTAGAAACACATTAGAAAGTTATAATAGAGGTGCAGCGCACCGAAATATACTTTCTAAATTAGTTATTGGCAATAAAACAGACAAATAGGGCTCAATAACATCACACATCATTTGCTATAAAAGAAACAGAACATAATGAAAAGATTAATTTTAAGCACATTTCTGGTACTATCCATTTTTGCGTCTGCACAGTCGAAAACCGCTAAACATCCGTGGGACAACGGGAAACTAAAAGTGAGCGAAAACCACCGTTACCTGCAACACGAGAACGGAACACCTTTCTTTTGGCTGGGTGATACCGGCTGGTTATTGCCTGAGCGACTGAACAGAGACGAGGCCGAGTTCTACCTCACCGAATGCAGCAAACGCGGATACAATGTGGTGCAGATTCAGACCATTGACAAAGTGCCATCACTGAATTATTACGGACAATCGTCGATGCCCGATGGTTTTAATTTTAAAAACATCAACAAAAAAGACCTTTACGGCTACTGGGATCACATGGATTTTATAATCAAAGCAGCTGAGAGAAAAGGTATTTACATTGGCATGGATTGCATCTGGGGTGGATTGGTAAAAGACGGTCTTTTATCGGTAAAAGAAGCAGAAGCCTATGGAAAATTTCTGGGAGAACGTTACAAAAACAGTCCGAACATCATCTGGTTTATCGGTGGTGATATCCGCGGCGATGTAAAACCCGAAGTGTGGGAAGCATTGGCAACCAGCATAAAATCAGTCGATAAAAATCACCTGATGACGTATCACCCACGCGGAAGAACCTGCTCGTCGACCTGGTTTAATAACGCATCGTGGTTGGATTTTAATATGTTCCAGAGCGGTCACCGCCGTTACGGACAACGAAAAGGTGACGGCGACTACACGATTGCCGAAAATACCGAAGAAGACAACTGGCGTTATGCAGAACAGGCGCTGTCGTTGGCAACGGTGAAACCCGTTATCGACGGTGAACCATCGTACGAAGACATTCCACAGGGATTGCACGAAGCAAACGAAACACGCTGGACTGCCAACGACGTGCGCCGTTATGCCTACTGGTCGGTTTTTGCCGGATCGTTCGGACATACTTACGGACACAACTCCATCATGCAGTTTTACAAACCCGGCGTAAACGCTTCGTTTTTCCCCAGCAGATATTGGTACGACTGCCTGCAGGATCCGGGTTACAACCAAATGAAATACCTGAAAACATTAATGCTTGCCTTCCCGTTTTTGGAACGTGTGCCCGACCAAAGTATCATTGCCGGACAAAACGGCGAACGTTACGATCGCGCCATTGCCACGCGTGGAACCGATTACCTGTTGGTGTACAACTACACCGCTCGTCCGATGCAAATCGACCTGTCTAAAATCAGCGGGGCAAAGAAAAATTGCTGGTGGTTTAATCCTAAAAACGGCGAATTGCAGTTTATCGGCGAATTCGACGGAACTAAAATCACCAATTTTCAACTTGACATTGCCTACAACGCCGGAAACGACCGCGTGCTGATAGCTGTGGATAGCGCCAAAGACTATATAAAGAATTTGCAGGCAAAATAATATCACCACCAAAGGAAATATAAGTATGCAATAATTATTATCGATATGTTTTTCACCACATAGTGCACAATAAGTAATGGAACGAATATAATGTATCCTTTTAATTTTTAAAGACGATGCTATTTAACATCCCCTTTAGGGGCTTGGGGCGGAAAATAGAATTGAAAACCGCCCCTAAATCCCCTAAAAGGGACTAAAAATTACAACCGTATCGTCTAACGATTTTCTGAAGAATAGGACATTATTTAATTCCGACTACTTAGTTTTGAACATAAGAAATAAAACTAAGCACACATAGTATTATCCCGAAAATCGGGATAATTTCAGAGCGGCAAAAGTATCGTCAGATACGTTTACTATGTGAACTAAGTCTTTTTTCTTCAATAATTTCTATGTGTTCTATTGTGTTAGAAACAGTTCATTAAATAGTTCAAACAACTTATATCACTTTAGTACTATCTTTTAAAACAATGAAATCAAAAGTAATCCTTTTCCTCGCCCTTCTATCATTCAGCACCACACTGAGTGCCACCATTACCGTTGCATCCATGCGTACAGAAGGAATGACCAACCCATTGGGAATTGATGCGCAAAAGCCACGCTTTAGCTGGAAAACAGAAGCAACTACCGAGCGCAATGTAATGCAAAAAGCGTATCAGATTCTGGTAGCTTCATCGGCCGCGAAGCTTTCGAAAAACGAAAGCGATGTGTGGAACAGTGGAAAAGTATCGACGGACGCTTCCATCTGGATTCCGTTTGCCGGAAAACCACTGCAAAGCAATGCAGCTTATTTCTGGAAGGTAAAAGTATGGACTAACAAAGGCGAAACAGCATGGAGTGCCCCCGCATCGTGGAGCATGGGTATTTTGGAAGAGGTGCAGTGGAAAGCACAATGGATAGGACTCGATAAAGCCATGCCCTGGGACAGCGAAACCTTTGCCAGCAGGCTTTCGGCCCGCTATGTGCGCAAAGAATTTCCCATCAGCAAGGAAATAAGCCGGGCTACGGTACATATCTGCGGATTGGGGCTTTATGAATTGTTTATCAACGGACAAAAAGTAGGCGACCAGGTGCTCGCACCCGCTCCTACCGGTTACGATAAAGCCGTATTGTATACTACTTTTGATGTAACGTCGCTACTCCGGAAAGGACAGAATGCCGTGGGCATTACACTGGGCAACGGTCATTTCTACAACATGCGTCAGGCCTACAAACCCTGGAAAGTGCCCACTTACGGCTACCCCAAAGTACGGATGATGCTCACACTGGAATATAGCGATGGTACAACTGAGAATATAGGCACAAAAGATAACTGGAAACTGACTGCCGATGGCCCCATACGGAGTAATAATGAATACAACGGCGAAGAATATGATGCGCGCAAAGAACTCACCGGATGGAATAAGCCCGGATACGACGACTCCAACTGGCAAAATGCCGAACGCGTACGTTTCCCCGCCGACGAAGTGCGGGCACAGATAATGCCCGGCATGAAAGTGCTGGAGAAAATGACTCCCCTATCCATCAAACAGTTCGGAAATAAATACATCCTGGATCTGGGACAAAACATAGCTGGATGGATGCGCATCAACGTGCACGGAAATGCCGGTGACTCGGTAAAATTACGTTTTACCGAAACATTACAGAAAGATGGGGAGATCTACACCGAAAATCTTCGCAGCGCGCGCTGCACGGATGTGTACATTCTGAAAGGAGACAAGGCCGGCGAATCATGGGCACCCGTATTTATTTACCGTGGTTTCCGCTATGTGGAAGTTAGCGGGTTGAAATACGTACCATCGGTTACCGATTTTACGGCTGAGGTGGTGAGCGACGAAATGGAGCAACTCGGAACGTTGACTACATCCAACGATGTGCTGAATCAGGTATTGAAAAATGCCTGGTGGGGCATCCGCGACAATTATAAAGGCATGCCGGTAGATTGTCCGCAACGCGACGAGCGTCAGCCATGGCTCGGCGACCGAGCTATGGGTTGCTGGGGCGAAAGTTTTCTGTTCGACAACAACCTGATGTATGCCAAATGGGGAAATGATATTCGCGACGCTCAACGTCAGGATGGTTGCATTCCGGATGTGGCACCCGTTTACCTTACTTATTATACCGACAACGTGACCTGGCCTGCCACATTGCCTTTTCTGTGCGATATGACCTATACGCAGTTTGGTAATAAAAAGCCTATTGAAGATAATTACGAAGCCATCAAAAAATGGATGGCACATATGGAGAAAAACTATATGTCGCCAACCTACCTGATGACGAAAGATGAATACGGCGACTGGTGTATGCCTCCCGAAAACCTGAAAATGATTCACAGCGAAGATCCAAAACGTATTACCAACGGAACGCTGATATCCACCGCTTATTATTATAAGGTTTTGCAGCTGATGACACGCTTTGCAAACGTGCAGGGGCTCAAGGAGGATGCGAAAAAATTCAGCACGTTGGCTGAAAAAGTAAAAACAGGCTTTAATAAGGAGTTTTTCCATAAGGATTCGCTCTATTATGGCAACAATACAGCCACTTCCAACCTGTTGCCCATCGCTTTTGGCATGGTGCCGAAGCAATATGTAGATACCGTTTGCAAACACATCCTTCATACGGTGGTTCCGGCCAATACAAAGTCACAAATCGGCACGGCTGAGCTCAATATAACTTGTGGTGTGGTAGGTATTCAGTGGTTGATGCGCGAATTAAGCCGGATGGGACGTGCCGATGTGGCGTTTGCACTGGCTTCGAACAATAAATATCCTTCGTGGGGTTATATGGCTGCCAATGGAGCTACCACTATTTGGGAATTGTGGAATGGAAACACCGCCAGTCCCAAGATGAATTCGGGCAACCACGTCATGTTGCTGGGCGATTTGCTGACCTGGTCGTACGAAAACATGGCCGGCATCAAATCCGATTATCATCAAACGGCATTTAAGCACATTATATTAAAACCCGACTTTTCTATCCCCGATCTGGAACATGTTGATGCTTCCTACATCACACCTTATGGCAAAGTGATAAGCAAATGGAAGAAAACGCTCATGCATCTCGACTGGGAAGTGAGCATTCCGACCAACAGCACTGCCGAAGTGCATCTCCCCAACGGAAAAACCGAGCAAATCGGCTCGGGATCACATCATTTCAGCGTGGCTATTCCACAAAAAAAAGGCATTGTGACCAACGAATTTCTGTACGAGAAAGCCGATTTTCCACAAGCCCATTCCGCTACCATCGTTGAGACTAACGCCGGCGATTTAGTATCGGCATTTTTTGGCGGAACACGCGAAGGCGCACCCGATGTATGCATCTACACCTGCCGGAAAGACAAAGGCAGCAAAACATGGACTGCCCCCGCTCCGACTGCCGATGGCGTGCTGAGCCCTACCCTGCGCAAAGCCTGTTATAATCCTGTTTTATACCAGATGCCCAATGGTCCGTTGTATTTATTTTATAAAATTGGCAAGAAAGTGTCCGACTGGAAAGGTTATCTGAAGAAAAGCGACGACGGTGGACGCACCTGGAGCCAAGCCACGCCGCTGCCCGACGGTTATCTGGGACCCATCAAGAATAAAATTGTAGATGTGGACGGGAAAGCCATTGCTCCGTCGAGTACCGAAGAAGGTGGATGGAAAGTGCATTTCGAAATTGCCGAAGACGGTGGACGCAAAACCCACATTGTTGGTCCGCTGAAAGCAGGTGAAGCTGTTTTAAGCGAGCTACAGGCTCCACAAACGGGAAATGCCGAAAACGATATAGAAGGTGGCGAGACCTCAAAAGCAACCACCGTGCAAGCCATCCAACCAAGCATACTCACTTATCCGGATGGTAAGCTGCAAATCCTTTGCCGGACACGAAATGGTAAGATTGCCACGGCGTGGAGCCGCGATAAAGGAGAAACATGGTCGGATCTGGTACTCACCAGCCTGCCCAACAACAATTCGGGCACGGATGCAGTCAGTTTGCAGGATGGCAGACAAATGCTAATCTATAATGCAGTAGCAACACCTCCGGGTGCAAAGAAAGGAATCCGTACGCCGCTTAATATTGCCGTGTCCAGAGACGGTATAAACTGGAAAATGATACTTACGCTCGAAGATTCACCCATTTCGCAATACTCCTACCCCAGCATTATTCAGGGTAAGGACGGGCGCATTCATGTGGTGTACACCTGGCGCCGTCAACGCATCAAATATATGGAGTTGAAATTGTAATGTATCACCTTAATTTCTACTTGTGAACTAGTAAGAACAAGTTTTTTGCCACGGAGTGGCTAAATGTGCATAACCCCCGGTAAGCGAAGCGCAACCGGGGGATAATGGGAACAGATAATCGGACATTTGATTTTCAATTCGACTAGTCGAATTAAAAATCATATAACTACAAAAACAAAGAAGTGCTGAGTAGTAACATTTGTTCAAACAAAATCAAAGAATGCTGCCCGCTACGAGCAGCATTTTTTTTGATGGAAAACGTAAATGAATATCCGCTTTGTTCTCTAAAATAATATCGATAGATATTATCTTTTGTGGACTTCAAAAACAATCTACCACAAAAGCCACAAAAGTTACACAAAAGCAGAAAATGATAATTTTGAGCTATATATCGTCTGTCTGTTCAAGGGAACAAAAGCTAAGTTTTTATTTCATAAAAACTTTTGTGATCCTTTTGTGCCTTTTGTGGTTCATTCTTTTGATTAGGTAAAATATAGGATAAGCATAAAAAAGTGAATTCATCATTCTGTAAAGATTTACTAGTCAAAGTTCAGGATAAACATTTAATTTATAGCACAACATAGTTGCTAATTATATTTGCCGTAGGCAATCAATATCCATAGAAAAAACAATAGCTTGAGAAATAGTTGTCCGTAGGACATTCACAGGCCTTTTATTGTATATCTCCTACGGAGAAAAGATTCTGAGATATTGAATTATTCTATGGATATATAACTCCTAACGGAGTATTTTCATTATAAATCCCAATATAGAAACCAGGCTATTTTATAAATATACTTCAGGTAATATTAATATCTCCGATTCATTTTATCGACATCATTTACCAAAAAATTCTACTCTTTCATTCCATCAAAATCTGGCATTCATGATAGTGTCAGACTAAAAAAAATGGTTGCAATATTCGTTTTCATACAAAACGATCAATCCATTTCAATATAACAGGGTTATTATCACACATCAACAAAAATACTAGAAACTCGACAATAAATAGTTAAATCTTTATTGATTCACAACAAATAGTTTAATTTATAAAATCCAATAAACCAATAAATTAAAACTAACAAATTAAAACTTTACCAATCAAAAAATGAATTTTGTTAGTAAAATGCAGCAAAAAATTAATCATACCTATTGCAAATTACAATAATAGCATTTATATTTGCATCAAAAATTATCGCTATTGACCTTTAAGGAGGAGTATTTTGATTTAAAATTTATAGATTGACTATCTATCCTGTAAAATCTGAAATAGTACTAATATGAATATTTTCCTTAAATCGCGTCCACACCCAATATGGACTAAAAATTCGGTCTGTTATTACAACAGTCCATCCATTGTGCAAACCCTGCATCGCATTTTCCGTGTGCCACCAAACAAAGTGGCTGCTTTTCTCCGAAAAATCATTCACAACATATACATATACCAAAACAATACAAACTGTCGGTTGCTAATGATCAACATCGGCATTATCAGATCCGGTTGCAGGCTTCGCAAAACAATCTGAAGACTAATAAAATCAATCTAAAGTAGAAAAAAAATAAACTGCGGGCTCAATAAAGTAATCTGCGGAGTTAATATTTTCATCTGCAGACTTAATAAAACAATCTACGGACTTAATATTTTCATCTGCGGAGTTAATAAACTAATCTGCGGAGCTAATATTTCAAACTGCAGAGTTAATAAAACAATCTGCGGAGTTAATATTTTCATCTGCGGAAAGATTCAAAGCATTTCCAAACTAATAATAAAACGATAAAGACTAAATGTAAAACAGAAAATAATAATCACAATAAACTAATGAATAACGAAACAGACATAACAGAAACTCAAAACAACAAAACAACTTAGAAAAACAGAAAAGCCGGACGAATTAAAACAGAAAAAGTTGGTTATTCTGTTCTTAAAATTATCAACAAATAAAATCTAATTAAAATGACAAATCTTCAAATACAAAAACTGCGAATGTATATCGCACTAAGTATATTGCTGAAAGAAAATCCGGCTATACTGGCTAAATTACCAAATGGAACTAAGTTATTAACTGCGCTTGACAATGCCATTGCCGACATACAGGCAAATAATCTCCGCCAACAAGAGAGCGATGCCATATTACGCGAACAACTGGATGAGTTACACAAAAATCTGGTGAACAACATCATCGCCACTTCGCGAAAAATGCAGGCTTTTGCCGATTCCAAAAAGAGCAATGCCTTACTGAAAGACATCAAATTCACCAAAACCGACATGGCAAACATATCGGATATAGAACTGGTGCAAATAGCTAAAAAATTGCATGAAACAGTAAACCTTTATCTCGCCGAACTGGAAAAGTACGAGCTAGACGCTGAAACGCAAAAGACCTTACTAGCCGACATAACCGTTTACGAAACCACTGCTCCAAAACTGGACAAATGGTTACGGGATCAAAAAGAAATAACCAATATTTTGCGCATCAATTATAAAACTGCGGATGAAATTGTAGCCAGTATCGATAAACAAGTAGAAATTGTACACGACTCTGAACCGGAATTTTACAAAAAATACAAAACAACCCGTAAAGTAGACGTACCTGCAGATGTAGTCCAATTAGTTGCCAAAATAACCGATGCCGAAAGAGGTGCGGGCGTACCAAATGCGACAGTAACATTTACCCTCAACGACAGCACCGCCGAACCGATAGTAAAACAAACTGCCGAAAAAGGTGGCTTTCAGATCAAAACCATTGCCAGCGGCATTTATACAGTCAAGATTCAGAAAATTGGTTACCAAACACAGACACTCACCATCACCCTACCCGGCGATGAACCATATTCATTGAATGTAAAACTGGTAAAGGGATGAATCTGATTCACGTTGACCGTTTTTGTTTGCACACCGTAGAGACAACGCATGCGTTGTCTCTACAGTATATATATACAAACGTATAAAATTAAACAAAACATGAAAATAAAACCAATTACTACGAACACACGTGCCACAATGCACAAACTAACGCTCCTGCTACTCTTATTCTCGTTTGTAGGATGTAGCTCCATCTCTACTTTTGACCAACACGCTTATATACAAACCACATCGCTGAAAGTGGATGCTTTAAACCTGATGACACAAGCCACGGATAGTTTCAGTATTCATGCTAAAAATGTGGCTGAGCTAAAGACTAATCTGCAAAAAGTGTATGAATACGAACGAAATCGTCCGAAAAATGAAGTTACGGCCAAAATGTGGGACCTGCTTCTCAGCACAGACGGCCATTTGTTAGGCGGATTCCTCAAACGTTGGGAAGATAAGTCGGTATTGGGAGCCACCTTTGTCAACGAAGAAAAGAAAATTATAAGCGATGCTTTCGACCAGATTGCCGGTCTGGAAAGCGGAAAGATAAAAAAATAAAAACACGACAACAAATAAATACAAACTAGTATGGCAACTATTGACTTTGAATCATTGCTAAAAAACCTGGAAGACGCTATTAGCTCATTGGCCGTTTCCACAGTAAAAGAATATGCCGATCAGGCAAAAAAAGACGGACTGAACATGATAGAAACGCTGAAAACAGATATACAAAACTGGAGTCAGGAAGTGATAGACGGAAAACTAAGCAAAGACGACCTGGAATTTCTGGTGATGTCAAAAAAAGAACTGATTCAGATGAATGCCCTCAAGCAAGCAGGCCTGGCATTGGTAAAAATCGACGAATTTAAAAACAGCGTACTAACATTAATCGTAAATGGATTAACCGCATTAATTTAATCCTGTAGAGACAACGCATGCGTTGTCTAAATAAATACCTGCGTTGTCACAATAATAACCATTTTAAATCTATGGAACCATTTACAACACCAATAGAACATCTGGAGGTTTTTGAGCTGTGGAAACAGGCCTTTAGCCCCGAAGATCCCGATCCCGAAATATTCCTTGATCCGGAAATGATAGATGATGGAAAGAGTTTTGAAATTTCAAGCACGTTCGATTATGACTTGTCGGACAAAGATTATGTCTTGTTGTTTTGCGATATCACCATACGGTTACCACGCATAGCAATTCAGGCTGTCCGTTGTTCCTTTAAAGTAAACTTGACCGACTTTACGGATATGTTTATCCTCGAAAACCTACGCCATCCGGTTTCTTTGACAATTTTTTATGCCTTCGATGCACTGAAAGACATCTGCGATGAAGCCAACCTGCCTTTCCCGCAAGACCTTGATCCCGACTATCCGAATGTAGACGATACAACCCTCAATGCAATATGCAACGACATGATCAATATCTTCAGACACCACCGTGCTCCATTCGATATGGAAAACAAAGAGCTGATGCTTCACTACGGTCTGACATTTACTACCGGTTGGGAAATGAAAAACCTACTAATACTTACCTTTTCGGTCATCGAGGAATTGATTCATATAAATACAGCTTACAACAGGCTTCATAATCGGAAAGTATTTTTCAACGAAGTGCCCGAAATGCGATATAATTCGTTACGACTAAAATGTGGAAAGATTAAAGAACAGGATATAGATCTCACCGATTTGGAATCCATCTTCTTCCTGAAATGCGTTGGTTGCACAGTGCATATTTTGCTAAGTGATAAAGGAGACCGCCTGCAATCCATACTCAAAGAATGGGGCGCGAATGCCGAAGTCCTGAAGTATTTTTATAAATCGGCAACGAAGTTGTATGAAATATATCATAAACCCGATGTGGAAAAGTTTCTGAATGCCCCGAAACCGGATTGGGAGAAACTTATAAGCTAATTCTGACACAGAAAAACTTCGGGCATAACACTCCGACTCCAGAAGTGCCGGTAATATTTGTAGAAAAACAAAAAAAACTCCCGAACCGACAAATGCCGGTTCGGGAGTTTTAACATCAACTATTTTAAATACCAACTATTTCTTCTTTGCTTCGTTGCGGGCTTTAATGCGCGCATACCAGCCTTCACGTTCTTTCACCAAATCGTAGCCACGTGCCGACAGATAATTGTTTATACGCCCTTTATACTTGCCAAACTCAGCATGTTTCTTTTCGGAACTTTCTGCATCAATCGAAAATTCGCGCGCTTCCTTTAGCCACGCCAAAATCTGCGTTTTTTCTTCTTCCTTCAATGTCGGAACCATATCCAATGTAGCTTCGTAAGTTCCTTTTACCACGTCAAAAGTGATACCGTCTTTCACTACTTCAATTTGCGACTCATTAAGCAACATGGATAGTTCCGCCGGAAAAGCAAAATGAGAACGATACAAAGCAGCTTCCTTAGCGTCCTGAGCAGCAGTTAATGCATTTTTCTTAGCTTCACCCGTTAAAACAGAACGTTTAATCTTTGCCACATCGCTGTCACGCTTAGCATAAATATCATTCAGTTTAAAATAACGGTTAGCAACAATATTGGTTACATTCGTTGCCGTTTCTGCATCTTTAAGCTCCAGTTTAGCCACCACTTTTTTCGAACGATCTACAATAGTTGCCACATACTTCGGGTCGCGGTTCTTTGTGTCCAGCTCCACGGCACTAACCGAAGAGACAAACAAAGTCAAAAACAAAAGGACCCCTAACCCCTGAAGGGGAATACCCCCACCCCCTAAAGGGGAGCTGAAGCTAGCTGTGTTTACTATATTTCTAATTTTAAATTTCATACAATAAAAATAATTGCTTTTAAATAACATACGGATTAAATAGACTGTTGTAACTTTTGTTCCCCTTTAGGGGTTAGGGGTGATGTTATCTTACATCACTTTTCCTTTTTCAGCCAACGTATCGTGATTGTTTTTTGGATCAGTCCAGTCTACTTTCTTTTTTGTATCAATACCATTGATATATTTTTCGATGTTAGTATAACCGTCACCGTTGCAATCTTTAAGTGCATCCGAAGGATCTTTCGGATCTAATCCGTTTGCTTTCTCCCATGCATCAGGCATACCGTCGCCATCGCTGTCTTTGTAAGCTTTTCCTTTATAGTCGGGGTATCCACCCACCTGACGAACATCGGTAATAATACCATGTTTGTACGAATCTTTAGCCAACCGACGATGTTTAAACTGATAGAAGTTTACAGAATCTAATCCTTCCTTGTAATAAACTTTTCCGGTGCGAACCTGCTCGATAATGTGTTGGTCAACAATATCACGTTTCGGAATGTTAGCTCCCACATTGTTCAATACATATTCGTAAGCATCCTGTGCTTTCATAATAGGAAATTCAGGTTTTGGGAAAGGCTCATTCCAACGCATTGAATCAACATATTGACCTGCATTAGGCATTTCCTCTACTTGCACACCACCGTTCCAGTTATCTTTAGTCACTGCATCGTTACCGTCCATAATGTTACCATTAGCGTAAACACGGCCAAACACTAAATAGCCCAATTTACTACGACCCGATTCCGGTTTCAGAATACGATGTCCGATAGGCGCGTCTTTGGGAGTAAGTGGTCCCGGTTTGTAATAGTTATTGATAATATTATAAAGAGCAGTATAATCACCACCGTCCACCGAACGGTTAGCCCAGTTGTAAACCACATTATTTACAAAGTTGAAAATACCATTCCAACCGATAGATGGATTACGTCCTGCATTATTAGCCCAAAGGTTACGCATAAACGAACAGTTCTCGCCACCCAACGTACTACCGAAAGCATGATTGTAAGTGTCCAATGCCTGAGCGGAAATCGTGTTTTGAATAGTCACATTCACCGTAGGAAGTTTTTCGTCTTTCATACCCGGAGCCGGATTAAACATATGACGATAGAAAGAAATGTTCTCATCAAGTCCCCACATGCAGGTACAGTGGTCGATCATGATATTTCCAACCGGATTACCTCCGAAAGAATCATCGCGTCGTTCCACTTTTGTTTCACCGCGACGGAAACGCATGTGACGTACAACCACGTCATGCGTATTTACCCAAAACGATTCACCGGCAACACATACTCCATCTCCGGGAGCAGTTTGTCCGGCAATAGTTACGTAAGGAGCTTCAATAATAATAGGCGTTTTCAGATGAATAATACCTGCAACATTAAATACAATAATACGTGCGCCTACTGTTCCTTCGCAAGCTTCACGCAAAGTACCCGGACCACGGTCGGCAAGACTCGTAACAGTAATTACTTTTCCGCCACGACCACCAAACGAATATCCGCCACCGCCTTCGGCACCAGGAAATGCAGGAATCTTAGCCTGTGGCAAATCGGTAGGACGAGCAGCCCATGGAATATATGGACGACCTTTAACTGTTTCAGCTTTCAGAAAAGCTTTATTGGCAAGCATTACACTATCAACGTATCTGGTTTCCTTGTCTATCATTTTATCGGCAGCAACCTTTAAATCTTTAGGAACATCCGGATATTGTGCATACAAAGCAACAGGAGAAAAGAGCAATACGGCAAAAGCTCTGAGAAATGTTTTTTTGTTCATTTTGATGATTGTAATTAGAAATATGTTGTATTAAGAATATTCAATAACAAAGACGAAATCCACTTGCAATTGTACTCAAAACTTATCAGGTATGCAAATACAAAAATGGAGATTACGGTGGTTAACCGAAATCTCCATTTTCTATTTTAAGGGGAAAATGACATCAGATAGAGATTTCTATCCGATTGTCGAATTTTCAGAATAAGCTTATTATTCAGCCAATGGATCATAAGTCCCGTTAGCACCTCCGTTTTCAAGATCAGGCCAACCAATGGTTTGTTTCAATGTAACATTCATTTGTTGTGCACTATATCTAAAGCCGATAAAATAATACTTTGGTTGGAAAGTTACCGTAGCTGCATCTACCGTATAAGTTTTCCGGGATAAATTGTTAGCATAAAAGATATACAATTTATCCATTGTATTTCCGGTTACCTGCACTGTCGAATCACTCATTAAATTCAAAGCAGTAGGGCGAATAACTTTTGCTTTAACCAATGGATCATTTGCAAAACCGGCTACAGTTGTAGCAGTTGCAGTGCCGAACCCATCTGCCAACCGCACTTCAATACCATTCCGGTATGTGCCATTAAATGCAGGAATACCTAAATATGTACAAGTGTTGCCGGAAAAACCAGTCAAGGCCCAGGTACTATTCAATGAAGCCTGACCTGCACCACCGTCCCAAAGCATCCAACGACGCATATCATCAAAACGTTTACCTTCATAAGCAAACTCTATCTGACGCTCATAAAGAATTGCTGCAAATAACTTAGCACGGTTAGTATTTAAGTCCACATCCAGTCCGTAATTATTAGCAGCCTTATAACCTACACGCTGACGAATCAGTTTCAAAGCAGCCACTGCTTCATCCAACTTGTTATAACCACAAGCTGACTCAGCAAAGTTTAATAATACTTCTGCATAGCGAATTTCCATATAAGGAGCTGCGGATAATGTAAAAGCCTTACCAGCACCAAGATTTATATTATATGTGTATAAAGGACTATTATTCACATCATAGTCATCACTACGTTTACGAACAAAAACACTGGTATTGTTATTACCTAAACCATCAGCTGCAAAACCAGTATAAGCAGCCGATGCCCTTTTCGCTGCATCGTCATACCATGTATAACTCCAAAGTACATAGTCACTACCTTTGTATTTATTAGATAGGGTATCTAACGAAGTTGGATCACCGCTGAATGCCCATCTTTCACCCGGAAAAGCGAATGTACGATAAAAACGTGGATCTCTATTTACAAAGAAACGTTGGTTATCGTAAGCAAACGTAGACGATGACAATAACGAAGAAACTGAAGCTACTGAAGACGGTTTCTTACCATCAGCCATAGGAAAAAGATCAATCATCTGAGAAGTGGTTTTCTTTCCACCGCTACCGCCAGCTGTGTACGGACGAATTGAATTCTCCCAACCATTATTCTTATCATAATTGGTACCCGGTGAAGTCAACACTGAATTATATAGAGTAACAAACACAGCTTCAGAACTAGTATAATCCGAGAACATCTTAGCCCAACCCGAAGCATTCTTACCAGGACTGGAAAGATAAGCCAATCCAAAGCTCCCTGCAGTCAGTTTTTCAATTGCGGCTTTATTAGACAGATAAGCTTTTTCCCATCGGCTGGCATCGTCGGTACGATTAAAGAGCGGACTTGCATAAAGAAGACGAGCACGACCTTGCAATGCTAAAGCTGCACCTGCAGTTACACGACCATTATCAGTAGCTGCAGTCGAAGACCAGTTTAATGGCAGATAAGTTGCAGCTGTATCTAAATTACTACAGATAAAATCAACACATGCCTTCGAAGTTGAACGCGGAATGACCAAACTTATGCTACCATCACTCCCTGAAATAGGGTTTTGTACGTGATCAACAATTGGCACACCACCATACATTTTCACCAACAAATAGTATTGCCATGCACGGAAGAAATAAGCTTGTCCCAGCAAAGTTTTTTTCTGGTCATCAGGTAGTGTTCCAGCTTTAATTCCAGCTATTACCATATTACATTCACGTACATAACCGTAAGGACTGATATTTTTATTTTGATAATAAAAATAATCAGGTACATTTGTATTATCCAGAATTATCGAAGGATCTACATATTGAGATAATCCTCCGTATTCTTCCGTACATTTTGAATAATCATCGGATGTACCAGCACTGGGCATATTCCAGTTTATGCTGGCTGTAGAACTTGGCAACATAAGATAATATAAATCATTTACCCTCTCCAAAGCACCTGTATAATCATTATAAACATCGCTGGTGAATGCATCATAGTTTTTCTTATCTTTCAGGAAATCATCACTACATCCTGCAAAAAGAACGGTAATTGTCACCAATGTAACAACGCCTAATATATTTAATTTGCTCATCATTTTTATCTTTTAAAATGAAACATTAACTCCCAATGTAATTGTACGTAAAGTTGGATAGCTGCCATAATTTCCCGATAAAGGATCGATAAAACTATCGGGATATGGATTGTACAAACTCAGCAGATTCTGACCTGTAACATTGAAACGGCAGCTTTCCACATTCAAAACTTTCACCACAGATTTTGGCAACGAATAGGCCAGCGTAATAGTGCGAAGTGTAACACGCGTACTACTTACAGCCCAAAATGTAGAATTATAACTATTCACACTATATTGTAAATTTGGGTATTTAGCCTCCCTGTTCTGTACAGCTACCACATTTCCCTGAGCATCGAGTACATCACTGTAAACATACATATTGTTTGCCCAAAATGAAGGCAAGTTTGTATATTGCAAATCATTGTAAGTATTACTTGAAGAAACAGAGCTTAAACCTGTGCGGGCAGATTTTGATATAAGTGTGTACCCTCCCCAGTTAGCCGAAAGTTGTGCACTAAATGAAAATCCTTTCCATTCACCACCAAAATTTGTTGTAAATCCATAAGGATTACTTGAGCGTTTAGATATTCTTACAATATCAGTTGTTGCGCTTACCACGCCATCTGCAGCCTGATAAGAACCATCTGAATTTTGTGCACCACGTACATCACGATAAATCAACATGCCGGGACGAATTTTGTCCGGTGACATTCCAAGATAGTTTGTGATATGATACTTCGAAACATATTCACTGATTTGTTGATAACTGCGAAACATACCAATACAGTCCAGTCCCCAGGTTCCTAGGTCTGTACGTTGATTAGGATGCTGTCCATCAATAGTTATCTGACTTGGCCAGTACATTTTTTTTACCTTATTGTCACCATACCCGGTATTTAATTTTACAAAGTAACTGAAATCTTTGCTAACCTTTTCTTTCCAACCGATTGAGACTTCCACACCATAGGTATCAATAGATCCAAAGTTCTCTGCTGTAGGTTTTGTACCTACTGTTGTTGGAAAATCATCGGATCCTGTCCGTTGCATAAAAATATCACGGTTCATATCATAGTAAGCATCTACATTTAAAGATAATCTGTCACGAAGCAAGTGAGCATCAATACCTAAATTTGTCTTGTAACTTTTATCCCAGTGTGCATTATAATTTGGTGCCTCACTACTCTGCATTGCAGCACCCATATTAGTTGATGCACTTGTTCCAAATACAGCTCCTTTATTTGCAGCAATACTATAAGTTTGCAACCAGCCCCATGCTGCGATATTATCTTTGCCTAAAAGACCGAAAGATCCGCGAAGTTTAAAATAATCCATCCAATGAATATGATCTTTAAACCAGTTTTCTTCCGATACAACCCAGCCTAAAGACAAAGAAGGAAATACTCCCCAATAATTTGAAGGTGAAAATTTAGTGGAAGCATCCGTACGAACCAAAAACTCGGCCAAATACCGATCATTATAAGCATAATTCAAACGTCCGACATAAGACAACATACCCGACTCAGAACGGCCAAAGTCAGTAGTCTGCGAACCAGTTGCAGAAGTTGACTGTCCATTAGTAAAGGTTGTAGGATTAGTCACAGCACCGGTTAAATCTTCTGTTTCACTTTCAGCTTTTTCAATGGTGAACAATGCGCTTACATCGTGAAGCCCGAATTTGCGGGCATAAGTAGCATAAAAATTGAGCTGATAGTTATTACTTGTACTCATTGTACGTCCAACAGCATGTCCATTGTCTGCATTGATGGCCGAGAAGTTACCTGAAGATGTATTCAAGTCATCACCGGTATAAAGATGATTTCCACTACCACCACGAGTTATAATATTATAAACAGTTACATAAGTCTGTAGTGTATTAGTTTTGGTTGTACTCATATTTTTTGAGTATGTCATCTTAAATTTCAACCCTTTCAAAAGCTTACTCCAACCAAAGTCATATTCTACCGAAGAATTGACATTCATATTTTGCGGTGTAGTCTTATTGCTATTATTCAAATTCTGAATAGCTTTGTAGTTATATTCTTGAAGAGTATTAATCAAAGTATTGGTTACACCATAAGTAGTCACGGGTAAACCATTGACATAATCGGGGATATAGCGGGGACGTGACAATAAATAATTATAATCCGTTTCTCCATTAGAACCACCTAATTTATTTGCGGCAGTTGTTTTTTCACCATAATCACCAGACACCTGCAAAGAAGCTTTTACCCATTTATTAATCTTAGCATCTACTCCGGCCCGGTAGTTCCAACGGTTATATTTAAGCGTACTCAAATTACCATCCTGAGTAAAATAAGAGATTCCTGCAAAGTAAGTTACATTATCAGAACCTCCATTGACATTCAAACTATGTTTTTGAGTATAGGCCGCGCTCCAATATTTATTCAGCAGATCATAATTTAGATTTTTCATGGAATTCAACTCGTCAGCCTGAAACAAATCTTTCTTATTATCTAACGTAGTATTATCAATCGGAGATGCACCACGCACTCCATTCCAGATTCGTCCATAATCATATGAATTCAACATTTTTGTTTGCGAAATCTGATCCGAGAAACCAAACTGTCCACTATACGACACTTTAGGAACACCTACTTTACCTCGTTTCGTTTTCACTAAAATCACACCTTGAGAAGCACGAGATCCGTACACAGCAGCAGAAGCATCCTTCAACACAGTAATGCTTTCGATCATACTAGCATCCAAGTTATTGAAAGTCGTAGCATCTGCAATGTAATCATCGATTACATACAAAGGACTTGGGTCTGCCACATAATTATTAAAACTTGAATAAGCAGTAGCAGCACCAGCCTGACGAACAGTCAACGACGCAGCCTCACCAGGACGGCTACTTCCTCCACTTACACTAAGGCCATTAACCATTCCACTTAATG
>Ga0209540_10000673_pt1 | contig 29513 bp, 29 predicted proteins | sample BarGraIncu01121A_FD_184501 | JGI IMG/M metagenome (GOLD analysis project Ga0209540, IMG submission 184501) | Arctic peat soil microbial communities from Barrow, Alaska - Barrow Graham LP Incubations 011-21A (SPAdes) (version 2) | ecosystem: Environmental > Terrestrial > Soil > Wetlands > Peat... | reverse complement strand
CACCAACTCTCAATGAACTTTTTATTGGTAGTTTCTTTAAATTTATATATGGTCTATTTATACATAGGTTGTGTTTGGATATTATTCTCATAGTAAACTCCTTTAGTTATAACAAGATTGTTAGTTTGATCTATAAATTATAACATATTAGCACAAAGAGAAACTAATATAAAACCTAGAATATAAATAAATATACCAATTACCGTTGATTTCAATCTAATTTGAAATTCACATGAATGTAAATTAACATATAGACAATATCGAGTATCGATAGTATACTGTAATTATATATATCGATACTCGATATTATAGGAGGATTAAAATGGCAAGGCAACAATTTCAAAATTTAACAGAACCAATGTATTATATACTGATGTCTTTACTTAAAGAAATGTGTGGCGTAGATATTATGGAGTCGATAGGAGGTATTTCAAAAGGGCGCGTAAAGGTTGGGCCCGGAACGCTTTATGCACTTTTGTCTAAGTTTGAGAAGGAAAAGATGATAAGAGAGACAAAAGTAGATGGTAGAAAAAGAAGTTACATAATTACGGATAAAGGAAAAGGAATATTATTAGATGAATATAGAAGATTAATTATTATGGCTAATGATGGATTATTATGTATGGGGGCGAAATTATGATAATTAAAGATACAAAGAGAACATTTTTTGCTTTTTCACCCTATGAGTGTGCAGCGGTAGAAGAATATCTTGGACAAATGGTAGATAAAGGATGGTTGCTAGAATCGATTAAAGGAAACTTTTTTAAATTTGAAAAAACAGATCAGAAGAATTTAAAGTATTCAGTCGATGTACTTCATAAAGTTTCTATTTTTGATCGTAAAGATAGTGATGTGGCTTTAGAATATAGGGAATATTGCAAGGCGGCAGGATGGAATTATATATGTCAAACAGGTAAAATTCAAATATTTTACACCCATGATGATAGGGAAGCTATTTCTATTCATACTGATGAAGAGGAAAAGTTTAAATCAGTTTTTAAAGCTTCGATATATAATGTATTCGGTCAATTTTTTTTAACTCTTATGTTTATTTTTAATCTTTTTATTCAATTATTTTTGGGAGATGCGGGCTTTGTATTGGCATCTAATTTAGGAATACTCGCCATAGTCAGTGCGTCTACTGTTATACTTATGAATTGCGTAGGATTTATCAGTTTTTGTAGCTGGATTATAAAAGCTAGAGGACAGCTTAAACGAGATAAAGTTATGCATTACAATAATTATAAGCAAATCAGGATGAAAAGTATATTAACTAAAATATTTGGATTATTAATATTAAGCATATTATTAAAACTTTTAATTCTCGATAATATTAATAACCGGGGATTTAATATTTACTTTTTACTGGTATTATGTATACCTATGATAATTATGACTTATGTTAAAAAATTTATTAATAAAAAAAGATATTCTAAAAATATCAATATGGGCATAATTATTGGGAGTGTTCTAATTTCAACATATTTAGTAATAATGATTGTGATGGGCACAGTTCTTTTAAGTAGTCAAGAAACCCCACGAAATGAAGTTCCGAGTGAGAAGGTCAGTTTAACATTTAGAGACTTTGGGTTTAAAGAAAATAATGATGGTAGTACTTATAGTATGTTTGATAAAAGTATAGTAGCTCAAAGAATAGACTATTCTAGTAGTAATGAAGAAAATCAATTAACTTATACAATTGTTGAGAGTAACTCTACCTTAGTAATTAAATTTTATAAGAAAAGGTTGCTTGCTAGACTCAACAGTTATGGTATTGATTTAAAAAGAATAAAAACTAGTTTACCAAGTAATATTGTGGTTTATTCAGATATCACAAAAAGGTCATTTATATTAGTTGCAGAAGATAAAGTGGTTGATATTAAAAAAGATTTTAGTGGCATAAGTGAGGAAGAGTTTTTGAATGTTGTTTGTAAAAAACTCTTATATTAATATAAAATTGTATTGTTTCTCATAAGAATGAGATTATCGATCCTTGATTCTATTTTAAGTTGTTACTTTTTATTATAGTATTAAAAATTTATAACATCAAAAGGCATATATTTTGCATATATATGCCTTTTGTTTATAATTAAGTAGTGGTCTCCTCCTGGTTATTAACAATATCATCTAGAGTATTTAGGCAGTCTTTTTTTACCCATCCTTTATTATTTATATTATTTTGAGATTTTAAGGTTATTTCATACCATGAAACATTATAGATTTCAGCAGAATCTTGAATTTCAACAGTTGTGCTCTTGACTATGGTAGTTAAAACGGGCGAATTTTCTATAGGACTTAGAAATAGAGTACAGCTTTCTTTTGTAGTTCCTGTTTTAAAGAGTGGTGGTTTGTATTTTATTATAATAGGACCCTCAGCGTTATGTGAACTTTCAATTTTTGATTTGAATTCTCTATTCTGCCTAGAGATGACCTTTAATTGAGTTTTTTGAGTTGACAATTTTTGGTTAATTAAATGATAATATATACCAAAAAATATTAAAAGAATTGAAAATAGAAAAATAAGCAATAGTATCTCTCCTTGTAAATTACTTCTTTAAAACAATGATGTAATAATATCAAAAAATTTAATTAAAAAAATGTCAATATATTAAATTAATTAATATTCCATATTAGTATATAGTATTCTATAGGGAACAAAAAAATTCATAAAAAAACTCATATATAAACATGAGTTTTTAAATAGCTTTAGTTAATTGGTGATTTACTATTACTTGTAGCAAGTCCAATTTTTATATCTAATGTTCTAAGTAAGGATAAAAACTCGATTGAACTTGGTTTTAGTTTAACATTGTTGAAATACTCCGCATAGGCGAAATTGTGCAATTCGATTTTAAATATATTAAGATGCATTAAAAAAACCTATAAGTAAGAAAAGAACAAGTACTTCCGATAAAGACACCCATAATAACATCTGTAGGATAATGAACACCTATATAAATTCTAGAAAGGCCTACACATATAGCTAAAGGTATTGTTACAAATCCAAATATAGGGAAATGTAAAGCAATTATTAAAGCTAATGAAAATGCACCAGTAGTATGACCTGAGGGGAAGGAGTATTTATCTATACCTATTTTTCTTATGTTTAAATTCGGAATATTTATAAAAGGTCTTAATCTAGTAACGCTTACTTTAAGAATTTTACCAATACCAGTACTTATTGTTATAGAAATCATTGCTTTAATAGCCATGGTATGAAGCATAGCATTATTAAATAAAAATGCAACTGTACAAAATATAAACATAAAAGTGAAAGAGCCTAAGTAAGTCATAGATGGCATTATAATATCTAAAAATTTACATTTCCAAGAATTATTTATAATTTTGAGTATATTAATATCTCTAAGGCTTATATATTCAAATAATGCTTTCATAAAACCCTCCCTTAGGCATAAAAAAATTATCGTATTTACTGAATATTGTATCATAGTTCAACTTGTATTTATATATTACCTAAAACTCTCTGCCGAATATTTTGGTTTTAGTTTTATCTTTAAAATCATTAGCATTATTAATTCCAATTCTACTTAGGATTTCATCCATACACTCACTATCTATAGATGTTTTTATTATTGAGTTTTCAGCAAATTTATCCACCATGCGTTTTCCGGAAACTGCATCAATTAAAGATTTAGGGCCTCCAACGCATCCGCCAACACAACCCATACCTTCAATAAAATTCGCATTAACTTCTTCATTTTGGGCTTTAGTAAGTAGTGATTTACATTCTTTTACACCATTCCCTTGAACTGCATTTAATAAATGGTACTTTCCGGGGAATAAATTTTCAATTACTTCACCCACGGCTATGGATACTCCACCCGTCCTAGCATAAAGTCTGCCACCTCTTGAGGCATATTCAGTTGAGAAATCTTCTTCAAGTTCTGCTGGGTTTATGTTTAATGTATCAAAAATATCCTTAAGTTCTGCAAAGGTAAGTACGTAATCAATATCACCTAAAAGATCTTTTTCTTTAGCCTCACCTTTTTTCGCAATACAGGGACCTACAAATACTACCTTGCAGTCAGGATTTAATTTTTTTAAAACTCTTCCTGAGGCAATCATAGGAGAAACAGAGGGGGATACATATTTAACTAAGTCGTTATACACTCTTTTCACCATTCCTACCCACATAGGGCAACAACAGGAGGTAAGCATTAAATCATCTTTTGTTTTAATGTGCTCATTAAATTCCACAGCTTCTTTTATTGTAAGCATATCTGCAAAAAATGCGACTTCAATCATATCTGCAAATCCAATTTTTTTAAAAGCAGCTCTAAGTTTATCTACATTAACAGTTTCACCAAATTGGCCAGTAATTGCAGGGGCTACAGTTACTATTACTTTTGAGTTTCCTTTTAATAAGTTTGCAAGTGGTATGAATTCTACCTTGTCCATTAGAGCACCACTAGGGCATGCATCTACGCAAAATCCACAGTCTGTGCATTTATTATTATCAATATAGGTAGTATTCTTTTTGGTGTCTATTAGGATAGCGTCAAAAGGGCAAGAAGCTTGACATTTTGTTTTTCCATTATTGTCGGCACAATCCATATTACAAGATTTAATCTTATTTACAATTTTATGGTTTGTTTCATAGGATACGATAGCTTTATTCAAATCTTGAATGTAAGTATGAGAAAAATCTACATTAACTCCACAAAGCGAAGAAATTATAGAACTTAACTCATTTTTATTAATATTATCTTTAGACAGTAATTCTTTTACCTTATTTTCAAAATCATCTTCATAATAAGATTTGAGTAGGGCCTTAAAAATTTCATTATACATTTTATTCAAAATAATCACTCCTAAGTTATTATTAGCTATGTAATGATTTTAGCATAATATTTACAAAAAACAATAAAATGGTAGATCATTATTTATTTTGTCAAAAATGATTAGTTTTATACGTTATAAAGCATAAAAAATTATAATAAAAAAAGAGTTGCCATAAGACAACTCTTTTTGGTCGGGGTGACAGGGATTGAACCTGCGACCTCATGGTCCCAAACCACGCGCGCTCCCAGCTGCGCTACACCCCGAAGACAAGATTTATTATACAAAACAAACTCATGAATGTCAACAAAATATCAAATGTTTTTTCTGAAATAAGAAACATAAAATTATAGATTATAAAATCCAGTTATTGAAGACAATACCCAGTATATAAGATAAATGGGGGATTGTCAACAGTTTCTATTGAAATGTTTAACGACATTTCGGAAGAAAAGTCTCCCTCTTCTATAAGAGTGAGTCATTTACTGTAATAAAAAAAACTTTAGTGAGTGGATAACAATTGAGAATTGTTATCTACTCCAGAGGTCTACAAAGGGGTCAATCTCCTTCTGAAGTCGTTAATATTGCAACGACCCAGGAGATGATTTAACATGCAAAAAAATGTGCAATTTGTAAAGGATATAAATCGGTTTATAAGTTTCTAAAAAACATACATCAGTTTTTCACATAATAATATATAAAAAACTGATGTATATTATTTTTTAGCATCTGTTTCTTTATCACCCATACCTCTAGTGGGTACAGTAGACATAACAAAACCTATAAGTATAGATACCAACGCAGGTGCTAATATGTTAATATATACTATATATTGTGTTTTGTATAATATTAGAGCCGTAAGAGAAGTAATTAGTGCACTGGCGACAAAAATAATAATTACAAATTTCGCAAAAGAACTCATAAATTTTTCATATATTCTATGACGAGTTGGTCCGCTTATAATACTTTTAAACAGATAATACGAAGCAAAAATTATTATTATATCCACTATAGCCGAAACTAAAAAATTTTTCATTGTATATACCTCCAAAAATTTTTTTCGTATTTAGTGTTACCAAATATTAATGTTTTTACGCAATTTAATTATAAAAATTGATAGTATTAAATTGCTGAAAATATATCAAATAGTACAACAATAAAAAATTCTTGTAAAATGTAAGACATTTTTAGTATTATAAACATACTAAAATTAGGTATAGAAAGGAAGGTCAAATATGATTTGTGAAAAAAATAATTTTAAAATAACAAGTGATTTCAAAGTAAAGGAAATACAAAAGGGTGAGTATAATGTGGATTTGTTAATTGATGTAGAGTATAGATGTGTAAATATATACTTAGGCAACCTTCCTAAGTATATAAATTCAAGATTACAATTTACATCTGTTAAAACTGTACTTATTAGAATTTGTACTTTAGAGGAAAATAATATTTGCACCATACATTTTTTGAGTGATGTTGGAATTCATTCAACTATAGCAAACTTTGAAATAGATTATAGCGAAATATATCTGGAGGTACGCAATAAAGAATTTTTTGTGGACATGAAAATTATGGAAAAGCAAGTCCTTCCATAACAATAATCGCTTTACCGCCAACCTTTACTGTTAAGTCATCCTTGGTTCCTTGTAATTTTACCATTATTTTACTAGGTCTATTCATATAGTAACCTTGTTCACAGATTATAGTTATATTATCTGTGAATTTAAGCACATCATGTTTTACTAAATAGGCACCGAGTGCTCCGTTAGAAGTTCCTGTGGCAGATTCTTCATCTATTCCAGCAGCAGGAGCGAAGTTTCTACAAGCTAGAGTAGAAACTTTTTCTTCAGTTTCAAGAGTAAAGGCATGTACCCCAATAATATTTAGATTGTTACTATATTCAGTTAATCTAGCATAGTTTGGGGTTAGTGCTTTTAATGCAGATAAACTTCTAATAGGAAGCATAATGTCTGTAAGCCCAGTAGAGACAGCTTGAGGAATGAGGAAATACCCGTCTAGTCCTATATCATTGACAGTGATCCCCATAATTTCAGCAAGTTCAGATATATTTCCAACATCAAAAACAACTTTGGGACTCGCTTGAGTCATCATTACACTATCAATTTTACTGTTCTTAAAATAAAGTTCAACGGGTAAAACTCCAGCTTTTGTTTTTTGTTTTATAATTTTGACATTATTAGTCCCAGTAATCATACCTTTTGAAGCCAAGCAGAAATAAGAAGCAATCGTTGCATGACCACATAAATCTACCTCTTGAGTAGGTGTGAAAAATCGTAATTCATAATCTACTTCATTATTTTCTATTGGGAAAATAAAGGAAGTTTCCGATAAATTCATTTGCCTTGCAATTTTCAACATATCGTTATGATTTAATCCAATAGCGTCAAGTACTACTCCTGCTGGATTACCCCCGAAGGGAACATCTGTGAAGGCATCTACTTGATAAATAGTTTTTTTCATAATGAATACATTCCTTTCTAATGTGAATTTGTATTTTCTAAAATAGTTCTATGTTTTATATAATTAAAAGCCATGGAAATATCCATGGCCTTTAATTAATAATCTTATGGGGGAATATTTAATGAATTATTTTAAGTACATTTCTCCTATTTCAACGACATCCCCAGCTCCCATTGTAATAAGTATATCCCCTTTTTTTAAATTAATTTTAAGATAAGCAACAATATCATCAAAGCTATGAAGATTTATGCAATTTACATGTTTCTCGCGTATTCTATCTCCTAGCATATTCGAACTTACGACTCCGGTGTCTTTTTCTCTTGCAGCATAAATATCTGATAGTATTAAATTATCCATATTAAAAAAAGAATCTGAAAAATCTTCAAATAAGCTTAAGGTTCTTGAATAAGTATGAGGTTGAAAAACACAAAAGATTTTATTATGAGGATAATTTTTTGCAGCACTTAAAGTTGCTTTAATTTCCGTAGGATGGTGAGCATAATCGTCAATAACAGTTACCCCATCTTTAATTCCTTTTAGCTCAAATCTTCTATGTGTGCCTCTGAAACTAGAAAGACCAGAAGTAATTGAATCTTGAGAAAAATTAAGAATTAGAGAGGTGCCGATACTTGCAAGAGCATTTAGAACATTATGCTGCCCTGGGACATTAAGATTTATTTTAAATAGCAAAAGGCCATCTTTATGAACATCAAAAGTAGCGCAACCTAAAGCATTATAGCTAATATTCTTTGCCTGAAGCGTTCCTTCATTCAAACCATAAGTAAGTATTGTGCATTTATAAACATGGTTATGGAGAATAGTCCTAACATTTTCATCTTCGATATTTGCAATTAGATAGCCTTCTTTTGGTATAATATTAATAAATTTTATGAAGGTCTCTTTAATATGATTTAAATCTTTATAGTAATCTAGGTGGTCTGCATCTATATTTAATATTGTCCCAATATAAGGAAAGAACTTTAAAAATGAAGCCTTATACTCACAGGCCTCTGTAATAAAGTAGTCACTGCTACCAGCTAAAACATTACCTCCGATAGCATCTAATTCTCCACCCACGAGTATTGTTGGGTCTACATCTTCATTTAAAGTAATGTGGGCAAGCATTGAAGTTGTAGTTGTTTTACCATGTGTGCCAGATACTGCTACATTATACTTATGACCTTTCATAATGTTACCTAAAAATTCGGCCCTGTCCATTAAGGGTATGTTTAGCTCCTTTGCTTTAATGTATTCGGGATTTTCAGGGGAAATAGCCGCAGTGTATACAACTAAATCGTTATCCTTTATGTTATCGCCATTATGGCCTATATAAATATAAGCACCATTTTCTTTAAGCTTGTTTGTTATATGTGAAGACTTCATATCAGACCCAGAAACCGTGTATCCACTTTTTATAAGTATTTCAGCCAGGCCACTCATGCTTATACCGCCGATTCCTATGAAATGAACTTTTTTGTTTTTATCTTTTATAAAATCAAAAGACATTATATCAACTCCTTAAAAATAATTATGATTATTTAGTATATGCAAACTGTATTAATATTGATTATAACAAATAAACGTATATATGTATTTCTTAAGTATATACAAAATTATAAAAAAACTATACACATTATAACATAATGTTTTTTTTGTTGGTTTATATAAGCTTATAAAGGTTATAAAGAATTTAATAAACTTTTGCACTTGAATCAACTAAATTTTTAAATTACATATATAAGCATTGTAATAAAGATAAAAAAGAATTACAATTAAAATACGAATGATAGTAAGTTTTTAATCGGTAAAATTCGTAAAATGAAGATATGGGTGATATATTATGAATAAATATAGTAGAAATCAAAGAGTCACAGGTATTACTAAAATATTAACTGAAAATCCTAATAAGACAATTAATTTAAAAATGTTTACAGAATTATTTAATGCAGCTAAATCCACAATTAGCGAAGATATTGTTATTGTTCGTGAAACTCTAAGCGCGTTATCTATGGGAAGAGTGGAAACAGTTGCAGGAGCAGCTGGTGGAGTAAAATATATTTGTGGAGTCTCAAAGCAAGAAAGTAGAATATTTGCAGAGGAATTATGTAAGATTTTAATACAGTCGGATAGGGTAATACCAGGAAACTTTATATATATGACTGATATTATGTACAATCCAGAAATAGTGCACAAAGCGGGAGTAATCCTTGCATCTGCTTTTAGTGAACTCCATATAGACTATGTAGTAACAGTGGAAACTAAAGGGATACCACTAGCTTATGAAGTGGCAAAAATGCTTGGGGTTCAATTGGTTATTGTAAGGCGTGATCCTAAGGTTACTGAAGGCAGTACTGTTAGTATCAACTATGTATCTGGGTCGTCTAATAGAATTCAAACGATGTCTCTTTCAAGAAAATCTATAAAAAAGCAGAGCAAATGTATTTTTATAGATGACTTTATGAAAGCTGGAGGCACGGCAACTGGCATAATTAATTTGCTTAAAGAATTTGAAAGTGAACTTTTAGGTATTGGAGTTCTCGTTGACAATATTGAAAGTAGGCATAAATTAATAGAAGAATATATATCAATTATTCAGTTTAAGGGAATAAACAAGGAAGGCAAATCCGAACTAACACCATCGAAAATATTCGAAAAAGTGTAATATTCAAAATATTTAATATTTATTTGCAATTTTAGAAGGAAAAATCCAAGTTATAGAGAAATATATATAAATATAACGCAACTTGGAGGTGGAGTATATGGAAATTACAGACGTTAGAATTAGAAAAATAGCTACAGAGGGTAAAATGAAAGCAATTGTATCAATAACTTTTGACAATGAATTTGTTGTCCATGATATTAAGGTTATAGAAGGACAAAGTGGGCTTTTTATTGCTATGCCAAGTAGAAAAACTCCAGATGGAGAATTCAAGGACATAGCGCATCCAATAAATACTCAAACAAGAGAAAAGATTCAAACAGCTATTTTGGATGAGTATGAAAAAGTGAAAAATGAGGAACCAGTAGTGAAAATAGTAGAAAAAGTAGCCGAAGAAGCAGTGGAAAATTTAGAAGTATAGTAAAGAGGGGGAAACCCCCTTTTATTTTTTGATGAAAAATAACTAAAAATGCCGCTACTTGGTTGCAATTAAATGTTATATAAAATATAATAAAGTATAATGCAAGAAGTATTTTAAGCAAAATCAGTATAAAATATAATATGCAAATGTGTCGAATTAACGTATAAAGAGGTGTTTTATTTGTATAAATGCGCTATAATATTAGCGGCAGGTGAAGGGAAAAGAATGAAGTCAAAGACTCCTAAAGTTATGCATAAGGTTTGTGGTAAAGAAATGATAAATCATGTTATTGATGTTATGAGAAGTGCAGATATTGAAATGGTTAACGTGGTAATTGGAAGAGGAGCCGCAGAGGTTAAAAAAGGAACAGAGGATAGGAAAATCACTTATTCTGTTCAAGAGGAGCAGTTGGGTACAGGACACGCAGTAATGAGCGCTAAAAAATTTCTATTTGATAGAAAAGGAACTGTCGCAATATTTGTTGGAGATGGACCATTAATTACTGAATATACTGTTAGGGAGTTATTAGATTATCATGAAAAAGGAAATTTTAAAGCTACTATATTAACTTCAAAGATGGATGAGCCTGCAAAGTATGGTAGAATAATTAGGGATGAAAATGGTGATGTTAAAAAGATAGTTGAATTTAAAGACTGCAGCGAAGGTGAAGTATTAGTTAAAGAAATAAATTCAGCAATGTATTGCTTTGATATAGAAGAGCTTGTTAATTGTTTAGATAAGTTAAATAATAATAATGCTCAAAAAGAATACTATTTAACGGATGTTATTGGTATATTAAAAAATCAAGGTTGTAAGGTTGGAGCTTTTAATGCATCGGTGGACGAAACTACTGCTGTTAATTCTAAGGTAGAACTTGCGTATGTTGAATCAATTATGAGAAAAAGAATAAACATAAATCATATGGAAAATGGAGTTACAATAATGGACCCGAGCAATACTTATATTGATTCGGAGGTTACAATAGGTAAAGATACTATTATATATCCAGGGAATGTACTGCAAGGTAAGACCATTATTATGGGAGACTGTATTCTTTATCCCAACAATAGAATTTGTGACAGTATTATAGGTTGTGGAGTTTCAATTCAAAGTTCTGTAGTTTTAGAAAGTAAAATAGGCGAGAAAACTACGGTGGGACCTTTTGCATACATTAGACCAGAAAGCAATATTGGTAAATATGCTAGAATAGGAGATTTTGTAGAAATAAAAAAATCAACTATTGGAGATAATACAAAGGTATCTCATCTTACGTATATTGGTGATGCAGAGGTTGGAAGTGGATGTAATTTTGGCTGCGGAACCGTAGTTGTAAATTACGATGGAAAAGCAAAATACAAAACTATAATAGGCAATAATACTTTCATAGGATGCAATACTAACCTAGTAGCACCTGTAACAGTTAATGATAATGCATATATTGCTGCTGGTTCTACAATTACAAATGAGATTCCTAAAAATGCTTTAGCAATAGCTAGAGCAAAGCAGAGAAATATTGAGAATTGGGTAGTGAAAACAGGGCATAGTAAATAAAGTATAATAAGCAATAAGTAAATTATAAATGGAGGTGGGAAACTGATTTTCGCAATAGTATTTATTTAGTATTGCCATTTTATTTAGAAGATAGAATGAGAATTTATATAGATTATATTAAAATATAATCTACTTTATTTTGGAAATCAGGATTAAAGATGATAAACCATGGCAAAAACATTAAAATTTTTTCGGGTAACTCAAATCCTAAATTAGCCGCAGATATAGCCAACATACTAGGATTAAAAGTTGGGGCTTCAGAAGTAGGAACTTTTAGTGATGGAGAGATATCTGTTAACATACACGAAACTGTTAGGGGAGTAGATGTATTTGTTGTTCAATCAACCAATGCCCCAGTAAATGACAATTTAATGGAATTACTTATTATGATTGATGCATTTAAAAGAGCATCAGCAGGAAGAATAACCGCTGTTATACCATATTATGGATATGCAAGGCAGGATAGAAAAGCAAAAGCTAGAGATCCAATCACAGCGAAGCTTGTGGCAGATATTTTAACAACTGCAGGAGCTGATAGAGTACTAACTATGGATTTGCATGCAGCTCAAATACAAGGATATTTTAATATTCCCGTTGATAATTTAACAGGAGTACCAATACTTGCAAAGTATTACATAAAAAATGGATTCAAGGATAGGGATGATGTAGTTGTTGTTGCGCCAGATCTTGGAAGCGTTGCTAGATCAAGAAAGTTTGCAGATAAATTACATGCACCGATAGCCATAATTGATAAGAGAAGACCAAAAGCTAATGTTGCAGAAATTATGAACGTTATAGGTGATATCAAGGGTAAAACAGTTATCATGATGGATGATATGATAGATACCGCAGGAACAATAACGAATGGAGCTAATGCCTTAGTTAAACTCGGAGCAAGGGATGTTTACGCTTGTTGTAGTCATGGGGTACTGTCTGGTCCTGCTATTCAAAGAATAAATGATTCAGTAATAAAAGAATTAATAATATTAAATACCATTGATGTTCCAGAGAATAAACAATGTGCGAAATTCACTACATTATCCGTAGCTCCAATTTTGGCAGAGGCTATAAAGAGAATATATGAAGATGTTTCTGTAAGTAAGTTATTTGAGGAAGAAAATAATGTATAGATACATATTTTGAAATAGTGATGCGCAATTTTTTATAATTGCGCATCACTATTTTTTTATAAGTGGCTTGTGCCACATAATGAAATAAGGGTCTTTTCTTATAGTTATTACAATATCTATATAAAAGCGAGAGAATGCTTATACTATATTTAAGCAGTAATTATGTAAAACGGTTAGATTATTTATGGCAAAGGGTGAATAATTTGTAACATTTTTAAAAAAACTAATTAGTTGACATTAAAGTATGATAAATTAGTAATAAGGTAAATTATTCAATCATAATTTTAAAATACAAATAAGTGTGATTATTATATATTTATTTAAAATACATAATAGGAAAAACAATAGAGAAAATAATTTGGAGGTATTGAAATGGAAGGAACTATAGGGAAAATACTAATTGTTGATGATGATAAAAATATTGCTGAGGTAATTAAAATGTATCTTGAAAACTCAGGATATGCAACAAAGGTGGCACATGATGGTAGGGCTGCACAGGAGTTTTTTTTAAGTTATAAACCAGATCTTGTGCTTTTAGATATAATGTTACCTTATATTGATGGAATAGATGTATTGAAATGGATAAGAAAAGAGCACGAAACACCGGTCATTATGCTTACTGCCAAAGGCGAGACCTTTGATAAGGTATTAGGGCTAGAACTTGGAGCAGATGACTATGTAGTAAAGCCTTTTGAGCCAAAAGAGATAATCGCAAGAGTAAAAGCTGTACTTCGAAGATATAACTTAGATAATGGTGGTAAGGAAGTTTTAAATTTTGAAGATTTAGAAATTGATATTAATTCGTATAATGTTACTTATAAAGGTGAAGAGGTAAAAATGCCACCTAAAGAATTTGAATTAGTGCATTATTTGGCTCTTAACAAAAACAGGGTTTTCACTAGGCAACAGCTATTATGTGAGGTTTGGGGATATGATTATCCCGGAGATTCTAGAACTGTAGATGTACATGTTAAAAGGGTGAGAGAAAAACTTCAGGGGGGGCCGAATTGGCAAATTGAGACCGTTTGGGGAGTAGGATACAAATTTGAGGTGAAATAGATGGTAAAAAAAGGGCTGTTTTTTAAGATGTTAGCCACTTATACCATTATAATTTCCATGAGTTTAATAATTATCGCATCTTTTTTGTCCTATTGGTTCCAAAATTATTTTTTTCAGGAAAGAAAAGATCAATTTTTGGATAAGTCATATATAATACAAGGACTCGCTATGAAATATATGGCTGGGGATGCAACGTCTGAGGATGTAAATAACATGATAACGGTAATTGCTGAGTATATAAAGTCAGATATATGGCTTGTAGATAATTTTGGTTATGTTTATGCAGTATCTAATAAAGAGCATAAGGAATTTTTGGGAAAGAAGGTTTTTGCTACGGAACTGGAGCAGCTTAGAAATGGACATACATTTGAAATTAAAGGGCCTTATGCTGGAATTTTTGATAAAACTGTAAGAGTTTACGGTACACCCATAAAGACTGATGCTGGTATATTTAAGGGATCTATAATACTATACAATTCAATTGAAGAAATGAGTGCATCTTTAAAACGTGTTTATGAGATAATTTGGATATCTGCAATTTTTGCAATAATATTTTCTTGTATAGTTATATATTATTTTTCTCAAAAAATAATTATAAAGCCTTTAGCAGAAATTAATTATGTTGCTAGAAGGATATCCAATGGGGATGTGGATAAAAGAGTTTATTTAAAATCCAACGATGAAATAGGAGAATTAGCTCAGTCCTTTAATTTTATGGCTGATTCTGTAGAGAAAAATGAGAAAAACAGGCGTGAATTCATATCAAATGTATCACATGAGATTAGATCTCCTATAACATCAATCAAGGGATTTATTGGTGGAATATTAGATGGGGTTATTCCAATAGAAAAGGAAAAATATTATTTATCTATTGCCTATGAAGAAATCCAAAGACTAACAAGACTTGTAAACGACTTGCTTGACATGTCAGCAATTGAAGCAGGTGAGTTTAGTTTAAGGATTATGGAAGTGGACATTAATGAAATTATTAGACTTACAGTTATAAAAAATGAAACAAAAATTAAAGAGAAAAGAGCATCTGTAGATGTATGCTTTGATGAAGATAATCTATTTGTAGCAGGAGACAAGGATAGGTTAGTTCAAGTTATTACAAATCTATTAGATAATGCAATAAAATATGTAGACGCCGGTGGCAAAATAAAAATTAGTTCAGAAATCAAGGGAAGAAAGGCATTTATAACTGTGTTTAACAATGGTCCACAAATAAAAAAGGAGGATTTATTGCATATTTGGGATAGATTCTATAAAGCAGATAAAGCAAGGACAGCAAAAGATAGTACTGGGCTTGGGTTATCTATAGTAAGAAATATTATAACTCAGCTGCAAGAAGATATATGGGTGGAAAATAAGGATAATGGTGTTTATTTTACGTTTACATTAACGAAAGTTAGATAATTTACAAGTTAACTAAAATATGATTGACATTAAATACAGTGGTTTCTTCATATGGGTTCTAATAATGTTAATAATGTAGTTATAATAAGTAGGAGGTGATGCTATGAAAAATAAGGATAACTATGAATCTTATGAAGAAATAAGAGATGCAATGTGGAAGAATGCAGATACTGCGCAGGATATATTTGGAGAAATTAAATTTAGAAAAAACAATAAAAAAAACTATTTTAGAGGATTTTTAAAAATAATTAGTTTTATACTAATAGCAGCCCTTTCTGGGGGTATTACTGCACAGTATGTAGTTAATAAAGATAAGGCCACAAAGAATATTACTGGGAATTCAAGTTCGAACATGGTAGGGAATAATATTAAAGGAATATATGGAAATGAAATTTCACAAGTTACAGAAAAAGTATCACCAGTAGTTGTTGGGATCAGCAATAAAGGAGAAGGATTGTGGGATACACCAGGTGGAAGCGGGTCTGGAGTTATATTCAAAAGTGATGGATATATTATTACTAATTATCATCTGGTTGAAGGTGCAACAGAAATAAAGGTAAAATTGAGTAATGATAAAATTTTGGATGCAAAAATTGTGGGTACGGATGCTATTTCAGATTTGGCAGTTATAAAAGCTGATGCTAGCAATCTTCCTATTGCAAAACTTGGAGATTCATCAAAGGTTAATGTTGGAGATTTAGCTATTGCAATTGGTAATCCGCTAGGAGAGCAGTTTTCAGGAATGGTTACCGCAGGAATTATAAGTTCACTGGATAGAAAAATTAATATAGCCGATAAAAAAACTGGAGAACAAACTATATATAAAATAATACAAACAGATGCAGCTATAAATTCAGCGAATAGTGGTGGAGCATTATGTAATAGTAATGGAGAAGTTATTGGTATAAATAGTCTGAAAATCAGTTCAGAAAATGGTACTTATGGAATGGGGTTTGCTATTAATTCAAATGAGGCAAAAGAGATTATTAATGATTTAATGACTCATGGTAAGGTGACTCGGACTTCTATAGGTATTTATGGAACGGCCATAGTTTCTACAGGTAATGATGATGTTCAGGGAGTGCAGGTACTGGAGGTCACACCTGGAAGTGGGGCAGCTGTGGCAGGTATTAAGCCTAATGATATTATAATGCAAATAGGAGATACTAGTGTAGAAAATATGGAAGACTTAAGTAACATTATAAAGAAGTACAAGGTAACTGACAGTATATCTTGTAAGGTTTGGAGAAAAGGTAAGGCTTTAAATATTAGTATAATTCTCTCTGAATTAAAAGTTAACTAAAATAACTAGAATACAAACTAGTTATTTTTGAGGTTGTATTATTATAAAAACATTTATGATATGGTAATTTTTATGCGAAAATGTAGATTAAAATACTTTTTTGGTATAATATTATAAATAGGTCATATTAAAAAAATAATTATGTTATGGATATTTTACTTAAACATAATAATACTTGGAGGTAATAATGTACTTGGTAGTTGGACTAGGAAATCCAGGAGATGAATATAGACATACAAGACATAATGTAGGATTTGATGTAATTGATTTAATGGCCGAGAAGTATAACACTTCAATAAATAGGACAAAATTTAAAGGTCTATGCGTGGAGGTTAATATATCAGGCGAAAAAGTTATTTTTTTAAAACCTAGTACATATATGAACTTAAGTGGAGAAAGTGTGCGAGAGGCGGCTTCCTTTTATAAAATTCCTAATGAAAATATCATCATAATACATGATGATATTAGTTTGGATGTGGGTAAATTAAGAATACGAAGTAAAGGCAGTGCTGGTGGACATAATGGGTTGAAAAGTATTATTTCGTGCTTATCGTCTGATATATTCTCAAGAATAAAAATAGGCGTGGGGCAACCACAAAAGGCACTAATACCTTATGTTTTAGGACGCTTTTCTAAAGACGATAGAGTACTCATAGAAAAGATATTTGAGGCTAGTGTAAAAGCTGCTCAAACTATAATAGAAAAAGGGTGTAGTGAAGCCATGAACCAATTTAATGGGTTTAGTGCTTAAATTAAGTTGTTATTAAAAAACATTATTTATATATTTATGCGGTGAGTGAGAGGTGTTAACATGAGACTGAGTGGGCTTATGAAGCCTTTGAAAGAGAGTAATCAATTTAAAAATATTTTACTAAATATAGAAAAAAAATCATATCCAATTGGCATATATGGACTTTCAGAATCAGCTAAAAACTATTTAGTGAATGGTGTATATTCACAATTAGATAAGTCCATATTAATTTTAACACATAGTGATGTCGAGGCTAAAAATATTTACGATGATTTATCTTTTTATGTAAATGAGGTGTACTATTTCCCAACTAGAGAAATGGGATTTTATAATGCGGATGCTGTATCTGGAGACTTAAGGTGGGAAAGACTTAAAGTAATGAAAAAGATTACGGAGCAGGGTAAAAAAATAATAATTACATGTATTGAGGCTTTGGCTGCTACGTATATTCCTATAGAATTATTGCAAAAATATATTTTTAAATTAGCTGTAGGAAGTAATTTAAATATCGGTGATTTTTCAGAAAAATTAATTCAATGTGGATATGAAAGAGTAGATAGAGTTAATACAAAAGGTCAATTTTCAATAAGGGGTGGTATTATAGATTTATATCCACCCATATCTGCATTGCCTTTTAGAATAGAACTTTATGATGACGAAATAGACTCTATAAGGACATTTAATAGTGAAACTCAGAGGAGTATTGATAAGGTACCCGAGATAGATATATTTCCAGCAAAGGAAATAATATTAACAGAAGAAATAAGGGAACGTGGATATAACAAAATAAAGGAAGATTTGGATAAAGTTTTAGGTAGCCTTAATAAAAAAAAGGATAAAGAAGCTATAGAAAGAATAACTTCTTTAGTTAATGTTAACTTAGAGGCGCTTAAAGAAACCTGGAGTTTTAAGGATATTGATAGCTATATGCCTTACTTTTATAATTCTACAGCTACTTTTTTAGATTATATGAAAGAAGCATTTATAATAGTTGATGATGCACAAAGGTGCCTCGGAAAATTAGATAGTGTGTATTTTGAATTTGAAGAAAATTACGAAAATTTTTTAAAAAGGGGTAACATACTTCCTAAACAAGCAGAAATTTTGATAAATAAGGAATATATTTATGGGAATTTAGAGAACCTAGAAGTTATGACAATAAATGCTATTTCTAAAACTACTGAAGTGCTTAAGCCTAGATCCACAATATCTTTTTCTCAAATTACTATTTATGATTACCATGGCCAATTAGATATGCTTATTGAAGATATATTGGATAAAAAGAATAAGGGATACAAGACCGTAATTCTAACAGGCACAAGAACTAGGGGCGAAAGGTTAATAGATACACTCAGGGATAGAGGAATTGAAAGTGTCTATAAAGACAGTATTTCTCAAATTGAGTTTGGCGAAGTTGTTGTAACCTTTGGTAATCAATTAAAGGGCTTTGAATATCCAGAGCTAAAATTATGCGTTATATCAGATAAACAGGTTTTCGGGCAATCGAAAAGAAAGATTACCAGTCGAACGAGTAAAAAGGGAGTAAGTAAGATTAAAAGTTTTACAGAACTTAAATTGGGTGACTATGTTGTTCATGTAAATCATGGCATTGGTGTATATAAAGGAATTAAACAATTGGAGATTCATAGTCATAAAAGGGATTATTTAGAACTTAGCTATAATTCAGGAGATACTCTTTATGTTCCAGTTGAACAATTAGATTTGGTGCAAAAATATATTGGAAGTGAAGGCAGGGCTCCAAAAATCAGCAAACTAGGTGGAGTAGAATGGGTCAAGGCTAAAAATAAGGTTAAAAACTCTATAGCAGATATAGCGGAGGATTTGGTGAAGCTTTATGCAACAAGGGCTACGCTTAAGGGACATAAATATAGTAAGGATACTGTATGGCAAAAACAATTTGAAGAAGAATTTCCGTTTGAAGAAACTCCGGATCAACTAATAGCAATTGAGGAAATTAAAAAAGACATGGAATCAGATAAACCAATGGATAGGTTAATATGTGGAGACGTTGGATATGGCAAAACAGAAGTGGCCGTTAGAGCGGCTTTTAAAGCAGTTATGGATGGTAAACAGGTAGCGTTTTTAGTGCCGACGACTATTTTAGCAGAACAACATTATAAAAATCTTACTAAAAGATTTTCCGATTTCCCAATAAAAGTAGAAATGGTAAGTAGGTTTAGAACACCTGCTCAGCAGAAAGTTGTTATTAAGGCTACAAAAGAGGGCAATGTAGATATATTAATAGGAACACACAGGATAATTCAGAGTGATGTAAAATTTAAAGATCTAGGGGTATTAATTATAGACGAGGAACAACGATTTGGGGTTACTCACAAGGAAAAAATAAAGAGTATAAGAAAAAATATAGATGTAATTACCCTAACAGCTACTCCAATTCCAAGAACCTTGCATATGTCTCTTACTGGGGTGCGCGACATCAGTGTAATTGAAACACCGCCAGAGGAGAGATATCCCATACAAACTTATGTGGTAGAGTTTAATGATCAATTGATAAGGGATGCAATGCTACGTGAACTAAATAGAAATGGTCAAGTTTTCTTTGTTTATAATAGAGTAGAAACTATTAAAGAAATGGCGGCTTTTATAGGGAATCTTATTCCGGAAGCTAGAGTATGTATTGCGCATGGGCAAATGACGGAAAGAGAATTAGAGTCTGTTATGATTGATTTTATGGAGAAGAAGTATGATATATTAATGTGCACGACAATTATTGAGACAGGAATAGACATTCAAAATACAAATACAATAATAATTTACGAAGCGGACAAGATGGGTCTTTCGCAGCTTTACCAATTAAGAGGTAGAGTTGGACGGTCAAATAGAATAGCTTATGCGTACCTTTCTTATAAAAAAGATAAGGTGTTAACAGAGGTTGCTGAAAAAAGACTTAAAGCAATTAAGGATTTTACGGAGCTTGGATCAGGGTTTAAAATTGCAATGAGGGATCTCGAAATTCGTGGTGCAGGAAATATGATGGGTGGTGCTCAACATGGTCATATGGCTGCCGTTGGTTATGATTTATATTGTAGGATGCTTGAAGACACAGTGAAAAGCATAAGAGGTGATGTAGAAAGGGAACCTATTGAAACATCTGTTGAAATAAAAATAGATGCATATATTCCCGGAACATATATTGAAGATGAGAGTCAGAAAATTGAAATTTATAAAAAAATTGCAGCTATTGATACGCGTGATGACATGGTAGATATACAAGAGGAAATAGAGGATAGGTTCTCAGACATACCATCAAGCGTTGTAAGTCTTATGGGTATCGCCTATCTTCGAAGTATTTCAGCTAAGGTGGGAATAATAGAAATTAAAGAGGTAAAGGAGGAGATAATACTACAATTCGATAGTAGTGAGAGAATAGGCAAAGAATTAGTAAAGGCATTAGTTAGTAAATATAATAGAAGTATTGTATTTAAATTAGGGAATAAACCAGCATTTGCATATAAACTTCAAAATTTAAATAAAGAAGAGATACTTGCAAATCTCATAGAGATTGTGAGTCACATAAAAAGTATAGTTGAAATAAAGTAAATTTGTGTTAAAATTAATGGGTATCGTAATAAAAAACTAAATATCGATATTACATATAGAATGGAGGAAATATAATGAAAAACATAAAAAAAATAATTGCTACTGCTTTGATAACTATGGTTGCTACATCGTTTATCGGTTGTAATATGATTGAAAAAACGCCACAAGGGATTGCAAAAAGTCCAGTAGCAAAGGTCTTTGGTACCAAAATAACTAGGGGACAGGTGGATGAACAACTAGTAGGTGTTATTAAAGCATTAGAAACTCAATATGGAACGAATTACAAAACTAATGCTGAGGCGATGACGCAGTTAACCACTCAAAAACAGCAAGTATTAGAAGGCTTAATTACTGAGAAAATCGTAAATTATAAGGCGCAAGAGCTAAAATTAATGCCTACTGATGCCAAATTAAATGAGCGAATAGACAAGCAATTAGCAGAAATCAAGAAAAGCTTAGGAACAGACGCGAAATTTACTGAAGCTTTAGCGCAGGCTAATCTTACGGAAGCGGCTCTGAAAGCAAGAATAAAGCCAAGTGTTATTCAGGATGCATTATATACTGAAATTACAAAGAATGTTAAAACTACTGAGGCAAAGGCACAAGAATACTACAATAGTAATAAAACGGAGTTTACAGAAAAGCCAAATACAATTCATGCAGCTCATATTTTAGTTAAAACAGAAGCAGAAGCGGTAGCTATTAAGAAACGCCTTGATGCTGGCGAAGCTTTTGCAAAAGTCGCAAAAGAAAAAGGCACAGATGGAACTAAGGATAATGGTGGAGATTTAGGGTCAGTAGCATATAATGATGCTCAAATGGATAAAACTTTTATGGCAGCAGCTATTAAGCTAAAAGTAGGTACGATTTCGGGACCTGTTAAAACCCAATATGGATATCATATAATAAAATCCATTGCGAAAAATGAGTATCCTGTAAAGAAATTTGCAAACGTTAAGGCAGAAATAGAAAAGACACTTATAACAAAGGGCAAAGAAAGTGCATGGGTAGCAGCTATGAAAAAATGGCAAACAGAGGCTAAAATAGTGAAATACGATAAAAATTTATAGCATTTTATATTTTGATGAATATAAAGAATACCTTTGATATAAGGGTATTCTTTTTTTTATTTGAATTTGCTAAGTAGTAAGATATAGAAATTGATTAAAATTAGTTAATTAATGGGATTTTTGAAGAAAATAACTGTAAAATGGATATTGCAGGACGTTATTTTTACATATTAAAATTAAACATATACAAAAGTGCATAAAATTTCAAGTTTAGAAAGATAATAATAGGGCTAGTATATTATATAATATTTTATATAAGGAGGAATTATTCAAATGAAAGCAACGGGGATAGTAAGACGTATAGATGACCTAGGAAGAGTTGTTATACCTAAAGAAATAAGGAGAACTCTTAGAATACGTGAAGGAGATCCACTGGAGATATTTACTGATAGGGAAGGTGGAGTTATTTTAAAGAAATATTCACCTATAGGTGAATTAAGCGAATTTTCTAGAGAATATGCTGAATCATTACAACAAACTATAGGTAACATAATAATTATATGCGATAAAGATAATATAATATCTGTAAGCGGCTGCCCTAAAAAAGAGTACGTTGATAAAAAAGTTAGTATTGAATTAGAAAAAGTAATGGAAAATAGGAAAGCTATTGTATTAGGTGAAGGTTCAGAAAAAGTTATAGCATTGTACGACGATGAGGGTGAAAATAAATACAATGCACAAGTTATTGCTCCTATAATAACGGAAGGAGATGCAATTGGTGCAGTACTAATAATATCTACAGAACCGGAAATTAAATTCGGGAATTTGGAATTAAAATTAGCTGAAACTGCAGCTTCTTTTCTAGGAAAACAAATGGAACAATAAAAATAAAAGTCTAAGAAGTATATATTACTGAGCAAAGAAAAACATATTTGCAGTAATATATACTTTTATTTTTTTGAAGTATTAGTAATAATAACCTCGTAAATAAAATAATTATAATCAGAGAGTGTATTTATTTCGAGTAACGAACGAATACAAGGAGGTTATTATGAAGAAACATTCATTGATAAAAGGGACTATTATACTGGGTATGGCAGGAATATTTGCGAGATTTTTAGGATTATTTTTTAGAATTCCAATACAGGCACTTATAAAAGATGAGGGGATGGGATACTACCAGATGTCTTATCCACTCTATATGTTTTTTGTAGCAGTGGCTTCAGGGGTACCAATAGCGATGTCTAAACTTATTGCGGAGATGAACGCTAAAAACGATCGAGAAGGAGCCCGTCAAGTCTTAAGACAAACACTAGTGTTTATGTTTATATTAGGCTCAGTATTTACTACACTTATGTTAATATTTGCAAGGCCTATAATATCTATATTGAGGTGGGATCCTAAATCATATTATTCGTTTTTGGCGATTGCCATAGCGCCAATTTTTGTTTCTATTATGTGTACATTTAGGGGGTTTTTTCAAGGTCTTCAAAATGTTAGACCAACTGCTATATCACAAGTAGTAGAACAGGTTGGAAGAGTCGTGGCTGGAGTTTTGTTTGCATACTTACTATTTCCAAAAGGCATTGAATATGCAGCCGGAGGGGCAGCTCTTGGAACACTAGTGGGTGCGATTATGGGAAGTATATATTTAATTTCAACATATCTTAAGGTGAAAAAAGAGACACCGGTAATAAAAAGAATAAAGCATAAGTATATTTTAGGTGATTTGGGCAAAGCTGCATTGCCAATATCTTTGGGCGCCGCAGTGGGGACTATTATGTCATTAATAGATTCTATTTTAGTACCGCAGCAGCTTCTAAAAGCAGGATTCTCCCATTTGCAATCAGCTGTAATGTATGGCCAGTTAACCGGAAAGGTATTTACCTTGATGAATGTACCTTTAGCTCTTTCAGTTGCGTTATGCGCATCTCTAGTGCCTATAATTGCAGAAGCATTTTCTTTAGGCAGACGAGGTGAACTTATTAAAAGGGTAGATATGGCTGTAAAAATGTCTAATGTTATTGCATTACCATCAGCCTTGGGGATGTTTTTTATGGCATATCCTATAATGCATTTGGTTTTTATGAAAGACGCAGCAGGATATGAAATTCTGCAATATATATCAATATGTATACCTTTTGTAATTTTAACTCAAACCAGTACTGCAATACTTCAAAGCATAGGTAATTATATGAAACCTGTATATAATTTGTCAATAGGATGTATTGTAAAAGTTATCTTAACATATGTATTGGTTTCGTTTTCATTTATAAATATTTATGGGGCGGTAATAGGAACTATTTTGGGGTATATTACAAGTTGCTTATTGAATATGTGCGATTTAAAGAAAAGTTTAGATATTAAATTTAGTAATGTTGATGCTTTTATAAAACCAGCTATTGCGGCGATTATAATGATAGTCGCAGTTGTATTTAGTAACGCTATTGTCTATAATTATACAATGAATAGTGGATTATCTTGCGTTATATCCATATTAATAGGTGTTATTGTTTATATAATATTTATTTTTCTTCTTAGAATATTTGAATATCAAGATATAAAAAAGAAATTTTTGAGCCGTAAATAAAAAAATAAAGGAGTAGAAGCTAATGATTAAAGTGGTAGGATTAGGCCCTGGATCGGTAGAATCGCTAACTATAGGCACACTTGAGATTCTTAAAGGTGATAAAAAAATTTATTTAAGAACAGAAAAACATCCTACGGTGGATTACCTGAAATCAATATGTATTCAGTTTGAAACTTATGATGAAAAGTATGAAGAATATAATAATTTTGATGATGTGTATAGGTCTATTGCAGAAGATCTTATTGAGAAGCACAAGTTGTATGGAGATATAATTTATGGAGTTCCAGGTCATCCGCTTGTTGCAGAAACTACTGTTAAATTATTAATAGAGCTTTGTGACCAAAAGAAAATTAATATAGAAATTCTTCCAGCAGTGAGTTTTATAGATGCAGTAATTCAAAGTTTAAAATTAGATCCTATTGAAGGATTAAAAATTATTGATGCTTTTGATATACAAAATCAAGTCTTAGATAAAAGAGTAGGACTTTTAATAACTCAAGTTTATAATGAATTTATAGCAACAGATGTAAAACTTGCTTTGCTTGAGTATTACAAAGATGATATGAAAATTTATTTTGTTAGAGCCGCAGGTATAAGGGGGTTAGAAAGCATTAGAGAAATTAAATTATATGAGTTAGATAGGCAAAAAGATATAGATTACCTAACTTCAATATATATACCAAAAGATTTAAATGCTACAAAAGATTTTCATGATTTAGTTGAAGTTATAAATACACTAAGAGATGAAAATGGATGTGCATGGGACAGGCAGCAAACTCATGAAACTTTAAAAAAATATCTTATAGAAGAATGTTACGAGGTATTAGAAGCAATAGATGATGGTGACGATAATAATATCATTGAGGAATTAGGGGATGTATTACTCCAAGTGGTATTTCATGCGCAAATAGGGAAAGAAGAAGGATATTTTAATATAAATGATGTTATTAAAGGGGTTACAAATAAGATGATAAATAGGCATCCACATATATTTAAAGTTCCTGAGACTAAGAATTCAAAAGAGGTTTTAGAAAGCTGGGAAAACATTAAAATTAAAGAAAAAGGGTTTAACAGTTATACGGACACCTTAAAACATGTTCCAAAAAATTTACCTGGGCTAATGAGAGCAGGTAAAGTCCAGCAAAAAGCTTCAAAAGTAGGTTTTGATTTTGACTGCGTTGAACTCGGAATGGAAAAGGTATTAGAAGAATTGCAAGAAGTAAGAGATGTATATAAAGGCAATAATAGGGTAAAAATACTAGAAGAAGTGGGAGATTTGGTGTTTTCTACTGTAAATGTTGCTAGACTACTTGACATAGACCCTGAATTTGCAGTAAATTATACTATAGATAAATTTATCAATCGCTTTGCGTACATAGAAGAAAATGCAAGAAGTAAGGGTTTAGATTTATTGACTATGTCACTTGCAGAAATGGACGAATTATGGAACGAATCAAAAAGACGATAAATTTATTTGTAAAATAAACTTAGACCCAAAAAGAAGGAATTTCAAAATTAGTGAAGAATATGCTTTAAATAGTGTATTTATAACAAGGAGGTAACAAAAGTGAATAAATCAGAATTAATAACAAGTATTGCAGAAAAATCTAATCTAACAAAAAAAGATGCTGAAGCGGCGCTAAAGGGAATTATAGAAAGTATTGAAGAAACATTAGAAAAAGGTGAAAAAGTCCAATTAGTTGGATTCGGAACTTTTGAAACAAGAGCAAGAGCAGCTAGAATGGGAAGAAACCCAAGAACAAAGGAAGAAATTCAGATTGCAGCTTCAATAGTTCCAGTGTTTAAAGCTGGTAAAGAATTTAAAGATATAGTGAATAAATAGTTTTACTATGAGGTAAAAAACCTGGATGTATATCTAGGTTTTTTGTTTTAATAATTTTGCTTTATAAATTCTTAAAATGGTAAAGAATATTAAAAAGGAGAATCAGAAATGAGATTAGACAAATATTTAAAAGTATCAAGAATTATAAAGAGAAGAACAATTGCAAAAGAAGCATGCGAGAATGGGAGAGTTTCTATAAATGATAAAGTAGCAAAAGCTGGTACTGTGGTAGCTGAAAGCGATATTATAGAAATAAAATTTGCAAATCAAATTTTAAAAGCTAAAATTATAAATATTTTAGAGCATGTTACAAAAGAAAGTGCAAAAGAAATGTACCAAATAATTTCAGGAAGAGAAGACAAAGAATAAATGTTACTAAATATAATTCTTAATTGTGGTTAATTAGCATATATATTTTATAGGAATATAATGGTATGTAATTAATTAGGAATTGAGAATAGGAAAAGCTCCTTAATTCCCAATTTTTATTGTAAAATTAGTAAGGGGGATATTATGGAAATAAGAAAAGAAATAAAAGTAGAAGATAAGAAAAGTATCTTAATGCTTGAAAACAGAAAAAAACTAACTATTAACGGAGTTATAGAGGTTATAAATTTTAATGAGAACCAAATATTATTGAATACAGATGTTGGAACAATGATGGTAAAAGGTAAAGAATTAAAGATGAATAAATTAGACGTCCAAAATGGAGACGTTATAATAACTGGAAAAGTAGATTCCTTTGTGTATACTAATGATAAAAGTAAAGTCAAAACAGACAGCATAATATCAAGATTGTTTAGGTGAGGTAGTTATGATGATTTCTTTGATGGGCCAACTTAAACTTATAATTTTTAGTGTGTTATCAGGAATAATAACGGGAGTATTTTTTGACATATACAGATTGATAAGGGGATTTGAAGATCCTAACAAAATTCTGACTATAATACAGGATTTACTATTTTGGACATTAACTTCTATAGTGGTTTTTATATTTTTGATGTATACTAATGAAGGATACATAAACTTTTATGTATATGTATGTTTAATAATAGGAGTATACTTATATTTAAAGCTCTTAAGTAGAGTTTTTATAAGGATGCAATATAAATCATTAAAATTCAATGGGAGAGTGTTTAGAGTTGTAAGGAATGTTATTTTTTACCCAGTAAATTTATTGTTCTATAAGCTTAAAATAAAAAAAAAACATAAATTATGAAGAAATAGCTTGAAGAAATGTGAAATACAAATTAAAATAGATTTATGAAGATTAAACAATACTCATTTCATTGAAAGGAAAAGGGTATGGGATATGAAAAAAAAATTTAGTATTAAAAGTGTCGTAATAATTTTTATTGTTGTGTATGTAAGTTATCTTTTAGTTCAGCAACAGGCAACTATGAGTAGACAAAAAAAAGAACTGCAAAAATATAATGTTGAATTACAAAAGAAAAAAGAAGAAAAGAGAATGTTACAGGATGAAGTAGAATTATCTAAAACTGACAAATATATAGAGAAATTGGCAAGAGAAATTTTAGGGCTTGTTAAAGAAGGTGAAACTCCGGTAATGGATAATAAAAACTAAATGCTATACTTATTATTATACTTATTATTAAATTAATATAGAAAATAAAAAACATAATTTTTGAGGAGGAGTCTTTTTAATATGACCTTAATGGCTGGAAGTATTGTTCAAGGTAAAGTAGTAAATATCACCAATTTTGGTGCATTTGTAGAAGTGGAGGGGAAGACAGGGTTAGTGCATATATCTGAGGTTTCAGATACATTCGTTAAAAATGTTAATGATCACCTTAAAGAAAATGACATAGTAAAAGTTAAAGTAATTTCTGTGGATGATAATGGTAAAATAAGTTTATCAATAAAACAGGCTGGAGTACCTAAAAGGTCTATTAAACCAATGGAGATAGATTGGGAAAAGGAAAAAAATAAATCAAATACATGTAATTTTGAAGATATAATGTCTAAATTTCTAAAAGATAGTGAAGAAAGATTTCAAGATGTTAAAAAACATCAAGAAGGAAAAGGCAGGGGTTACAGTAAAAAAACTTCAAGTTATTAGTGAGAATTGAGTTGAATTATTTTTGTAGGAACTAAGTATTTAGTTCCTATTTAAAAAAAATAAAAAGTTATTGACAACAGTTTATACATCATATATAATAAAACATGTTGCCAAGAGGCAGTATTTTATATGCTATTAGCGAATATGCTAGAAGCAAGTATGCTGGAGTGGCGGAACTGGCAGACGCACAGGACTTAAAATCCTGCGGTGGTTAAACACCGTACCGGTTCAATTCCGGTCTTCAGCACCAAATATCGCGGGATGGAGCAGTTGGTAGCTCGTCGGGCTCATAACCCGAAGGTCGTAGGTTCAAGTCCTACTCCCGCAACCAAATATGGCGGAATAGCTCAGCTGGCTAGAGCATTCGGTTCATACCCGAAGGGTCGTAGGTTCAAGTCCTATTTCCGCTACCACTTTAATATATGGTTGATAAAAAACTATTGACATGTGGAGTTTATTAATATAAAATTAAAGTTGATTTTAAAAAGCTTAATTAGGAGCAAACTAAATTAAGTCTTAGTTTTCAGCATTAATATCGCGGGGTGGAGCAGTTGGTAGCTCGTCGGGCTCATAACCCGAAGGTCACAGGTTCAAGTCCTGTCCCCGCAACCAATAAATTTAATTATTTATTATTACTATAAATAATATTTTATAGTAAGTAGTTTAAAAGCAAGTGAGAAACATAAAAAATGTAAAATTATTAACTAGGCTTTACTATTGATCAAAAATATCGCGGGATGGAGCAGTTGGTAGCTCGTCGGGCTCATAACCCGAAGGTCGTAGGTTCAAGTCCTACTCCCGCAACCATTAACTTTTAGATTATTTAATACATAAGCT
>Ga0209540_10000670_pt1 | contig 29631 bp, 22 predicted proteins | sample BarGraIncu01121A_FD_184501 | JGI IMG/M metagenome (GOLD analysis project Ga0209540, IMG submission 184501) | Arctic peat soil microbial communities from Barrow, Alaska - Barrow Graham LP Incubations 011-21A (SPAdes) (version 2) | ecosystem: Environmental > Terrestrial > Soil > Wetlands > Peat... | reverse complement strand
TTTTTGTCGCTGGCAGTTGACCCGTTGGCTGCAAATTGAAACGCGCCACCGCCGGCGGCACGTGTCCGTGCAAAACCTGTGTTCCCGCCGCAATGCCCGAATAAATAGCGCTGAAAAACAGCGCCATGCCTACGCCCCTTGCACCCAATAACCACCGAAATTCCAACATAAAGCTCAGATTTGAATAAGGGAACGATCCATAACGGCTAAAATCAGCCGGGCGCAGTCTTTATTTTAATTCGCACAGGCTGTTAATAGCAAACCGCGTTCCACATTTGACGTTAAGCAGAAACGATACATATTTGAAGCGCAATTTATGCTCAGACGACACAGAAGTCAAATGCGATGTTGTCGAAAAAAAATTGCCCGTCTCCTTCCGTGACACTAACGTCCGTTTGTGGCCGTCAAACTTACCATTCTCGGCAGCGGTTCCTCCGGCAATTGTGCCTACATCGAAACCGCTGAGGCGCGGATACTTGTGGACGCCGGGTTCAGCCCGCGCCAGATCCGCCAGCGGCTCGCCACCATCAGTCGGGTGCCGGAAAATCTCACTGCCATCCTCGTTACGCACGAACACTCCGACCACGTCCAGGGATTGATCGGAATCGCCGCCAAACTGAACATCCCGATTTATTGCAACCGCGCCACCAAGGAAGCATTTGAATTTCAATTACAGACCAAATTCGACTGCCATCTGTTCAATACCGGCGCGAGCTTTGAAATCGGCGACGTGCTCGTGGACACCTTCACCATTCCGCACGACGCCCAGGACCCCGTCGGTTATTTGCTGCGCACCGCCGCCGGCAACATCGGTTTTGTCACCGACCTCGGTCACATGACGAAACTGGTGCTCGAACGCATCCGCCCGGCCAATGTCCTCGTGCTCGAATCCAATCACGATGTGAAGATGCTGCAGGATTGTCCGCGCCGCTCCTGGAGTCTCAAGCAGCGCATCCTCGGCCGTCACGGCCATCTCTCGAACGATGCCGCCGCCGAGGCCATTGCACAAATCATGTCCGCTGACCTGCGCCATCTTTATCTTGCCCACCTGAGCCGTGAATGCAACCGGCCCGAACTCGCGCATTACGTCATGGCCGAACAACTCCACCACATCGGCGCCAAACACGTCCAACTCCAGCTCGCCGCGCAGGATGTGCCGTGTGGGACGCTGGATCTTTAACAATGAAAGCTGAAGATTTATCCCTTGCTCGAAAAATCAAACTGCTGTATTGTTTTGACTGCGCTTAAAGTTAAAACAATTTCTGAAAAACAGTCTATGAAGATACGGTTTATTTATGCTCTGGCCGCGCCTGTTTTATTCATTTTTCAATGTTCTTCTTTGTTTGCACAAGGCACTGCGTTTTCTTTTGAGGCCCGGCTGGCGAATGATGTGCCCGATGGCCATCATTCCATCCGTTTTCAGCTAGCGAACAGCGCCACCGGCACGAATTATATCGGCATTGCAATTACCAATGACGTGCTAGTGGAAGCCAGAAAGTTTACCACTACGCTCGATTTTGGAAATGTGTTTGACGGATCGCCACGCTGGGTGGAAATCCGTATCGCAAGACATTTCAAGAAGGGGGTTTTGGAAGTCATGGTGCCGCGCGTGGAATTATTGCCCGTGCCTTATGCAATTTTTGCGAACACCGCGAGTAATTTTGTCGGAAACATTTCCGGCGACGTGACGGGCACACAGGGCGCGACAGTGGTAACTCATGTTGGCGGACAATCCGCAGCGTATATCGCCAGCGGCGCAGTGGCGGCTAATGGGCTTTTGAAAACCTATGTCGGTGGCAATTTCTTCAGTGGGCCATCCGCCGGCAATTTTGACAACGGCAGCGACTATGACAACACGGGGGTGGGTGACTCGGCACTTTATTCCAATACAAGCGGCGGCGCAAATACGGCTATTGGAGCGGGGTCGCTTTTCGACAACAGGAGCGGCAATTGGAATACAGCCCTTGGTTACTATGCGCTATACTCCAACCAAAGCGGCGGCGGGAACACGGCCGTTGGTCTTTATGCGCTTCTGGCGAATGTAACAAACAATAGCAACACAGCCATCGGCACTGGCGCTCTTATCAACACGCGCGGCACCGGCAACATTGGACTTGGCGATTTTGCCGGCCAAAACAATACAACCGGCGATGACAACATTGACATCGGTAATCAGGGCGATTTTTACGATAATGCCACCATTCGTATCGGTGATCCAGGCATCCAAACGGCAACTTTTATTGCTGGTATCGCGGACGCAACAATCAGCGGCGGCGCACCGATTTATGTGAATACGGCGACTGGACAACTTGGCATCGAATCCTCTTCTGCACGGTTCAAAGACAACATTCAAGACATGGGAAACGTCAGTGACATGTTGCTCGCGCTCAAGCCTGTGACTTTTCAATACAAACCCGGCATTGACCCCAACGGCACGCCCCAATTTGGATTGGTCGCGGAGCAGGTAGAGAAAGTTGCCCCTGATTTGGTGGTGCGTGACGAGCAACACGGCATTTACACTGTCCGATATGAGGCAATTAACGCGATGTTGTTGAATGAATTTCTTAAAGAGCACCAAAAAATTGAGGAGCAGAACATGGAAATCCAAACGCTTCAACAAAACATCGCAGAATTGAGGGCAATGGTTTTGCAATTGACGCAAAGCAAGTCGAAATAATTGTAATTTGTCTAAACATTAGAAGAAAATGCTGCGTCTTCCTCCGCTGATTTAGCTCCTTCCGTCTTCGCCTTCGGCCATGGCGCTTTACTTTTCCAATCCTGCTGCGAAGATTTTCCGCCATGTTCCGCATCGAAAAAATCACCTCGCTGGACCTGCCCGAACTCGCGCCGTATCGCACGATGCGGCGACCGCTGGAGCATGAACGGCAGGGCATCTTCGTGGCCGAAGGCGAAAAGGTCGTGCGGCGGCTGCTGGAAAGCCGTTTTGAAGTCGTCTCTGTCCTGCTGCCTGAAAAACACCTGGAGGAATTTCGTCTGCTGCTCGAAGCGCGCCCCGAAAAACTCACCGTTTATCTGGCGGACAAAAAATTGCTTGAATCCCTCATCGGCTTTTCCATGTATCAAGGCCAGCTCGCCGTCGGGAAAATACCCCCGCCCGCTTCGCTGGATGACATTTTATCGAAGCACCCAAAACCGTTGCTGCTCGTGGCCGTGGACGCGCTGACGAGCGCGGAAAATCTCGGCGCGCTGGTGCGCAATTGCGTCGCGTTCGGCGTCCAGGCGCTGATCGTCGGCGAAACTTCCAGCAGCCCGTTTTTGCGACGCGCCGTGCGCAATTCCATGGGCACAATCCTGCAGTTGCCGGTCATCGAACTGGCGAAACTCGGCCAGCGGCATCAGTTCACCGCCAAACCGCACACCACGGACCGGACGCTCGTTGAATGCCTGGAGGACCTTCGCGCTCGCGGCATCCGTTGCCTCGCCGCGCATCCGCACGCTGAAAGTTGGAGTTCAAGCTTCAGCTTGCCCTCGACCGCATCAACGCCTCCTCAAGACAAGCTAAAGCTTGAACTCCAACACAAAACCATCTCCCGCACCGATTTCACCGGCGATTGCTGCATCGTCTTCGGCAGCGAGGGCGACGGCATTTCCGCGCCGGTCCTGGAAACTTGCGATGAAGCGGTGGCCATTCCCATGCCGCCCACGGTGGATTCGCTCAATGTGGGCGCGGCGGCGGCGGTTTTTCTCTACGAAGTCAACCGGCAGCGGGGGAAAACTTGAATACCTTGTTGTAAACCTCGCGAATGGCCTTTCGCCATTTCGCCAGCGCCTTTCCAAATTCCTCCGGCGTGGCAAAACCGCAGCGCACGGAAACGCGATAATACGGCGCGGGATCGTCCGGCAAAACCGTTTCACCTTCGTAACTCCAGCGGCGCAAAATACCCTCGACGCGGCGCAGTTTGCGGTAATTTTCCAGCAGCTCGTCCGCGTCCGGCAACGCCCCGGCATCGCGCGCCCGTTCGAGCGCGCGCAAGGTGTTTGCCTCCGGCCAGCCCTTTTCAAGGCACAAAGCCTGGGCGATGAATTCCGCATCCATCAAACCGCCTTTGCCGGTCTTGATGGCCAGGTCGTCCTGACCATGCGGTGTGCGCTCTTTCTCGATGCGCAGCCGCATTTGATGAATTTGCTCTTTCCAGTCGGGAGCGAAGCAGGCAGGCAAAGTAGCGCAGACGTCCCGTCTGCTCTGCCTTGACTTCATTTTCGGCAGGCGAGACGCCTGCGCTACTTTCGAGAAATTCGTCAGTACCGCCGCCAGCTTCTGAAATTTTTCGCCAAGCGCAAAATTTCCGGTCACGGGTCGCGTGCGGGTGAGCGCCTGGATTTCCCAAAGCTGCGCCCGCTGCCGGTAATATTCCTCGTAAGCTGCCAGCGTGTTGACCAGCAAACCTTTCTCACCGTCGGGACGCAACCGCGCGTCGGTGTGAAACACCATCCCCTGCTCCGTCCGGCGCGACAGCAATTCCTTCATGTTCACGGCCAGCCGCTGCAATTTTGGCAGCTCCTTTGCCCGGGCGTCCGTGACAAACAGGAGGTCAAGGTCGGAACCGTAATCAATTTCACACCCGCCCAGTTTGCCGAGGCCGATGACGACGAACGGCGGCGTCCGGATTTTGTTTTTGCGCATGACAACTTCAAGCGCGTATTGCAGGCAGGCGTCGGCGAGTGCGGAGAGTTCGGCGAGATTTTGCTCGAAATCGGCGAGGCCCAGGATGTCGCGCAGGCCGAGGCGCATCAATTCAGCCTCATGATAGCGGCGCAGCCAGAAAAACTGGTCTTCGTCATCGTGTCCGTGGCGCAAATCCTTCAAAATCTCCGGCGCCATTTTGCGCTGGCGCAGGCGCCCGCCGGCCACAAAATCGTCAATTAAATCCGGATCGCGAATGGCGGCCTCGGCCAAAAATTCGGAACGGTCGAACAGCAACAGCATCAACTCAAACGCCGCCGGGTTGCCGTTCCACATTTCAAACAGCGCCGTGCGCGTGCCGTAAGCCTCAATGAAGCTGTCCAAACGCGTCACCACGCGGTCGGGATCGGACAGTCGGAGATTGGAGATCGGAGATCCATCGTCGCCAAGGCTATGATGGACAGGTTGGAGCTCGGAAGCCGATGATGGCAAATCCGGTTTCTGAGGGCTGGCTTCCGGATTCTGCCTGGGACAAAGAGCCAGGAATTTTAGAATCAATTGCCGTGCCAGTTCCGTCGTGTGCGGCGATACATGAACGTAACCCGGGCCTTCGGCGAATTCCTTGAGCAGGCGAAACGCCGTCTCCGGGTCGCGAAACGAATGCGCGGCGAGCAGGTTTTCCCATTCCGCCTCCGCGCCATCGAATTCCGGTGGTAGAACCGCGTGCGCTGATTTTGGCGCGTCTGATTTCAGGAGTTTGTCATAAACCCGCCGCACATTGCCGGTGTGCATTTGCAGCGCGGCCTCAAATTCTGCCAATGACTTGAAGCCCATCAACCGCGCCAGCCTCAGTTGCGCATGGCGGTCGGTGGGAATCGTGTGCGTCTGCTGATTTTCCTCCATTTGCAGGCGATGCTCGACATCGCGAAGAAACCGGTAGGCGGCGTCGAGTTGTTGCGCTTCCTCTTCCGCCAGCAATTTGTACTGCGCGAGTTTGGCGAGGCACGGAAGCGTTTGCGCGGTTTGCAGAAACGGCAGCCGGCCCGCGTGTAAAATTTGCAGCGATTGGGCGACGAATTCAATTTCACGAATGCCGCCGCGCCCCAGTTTGACGTTGCGCTCCAGTTCTTCCGCCCCAACGATTTCCTTCTCGATTCGATCCTTGACCGCGGCGACTTCGTGGAGCACGTCGGGGCTCATCGAACCGGGAAAACGGAACGGCTGGATCATTTCGAGGAACTCGGCAGCCAGGCTTTCTTCGCCGGCAACATGCCGCGCCTTGATGAGCATCATCCGCTCCCAGGTCTGTCCCCATTCCGCGTAATAATTCTCATAGCTTTCAAGCGAACGGCACAGCGGCCCGGCGTCACCCTCGGGTCGCAATCGCAAATCAATGCGGAACAACATTCCGTCCGGCGTTACGCGGGAGACCTCGGCGATGAAAGCCTCGGCGAGTCTGCTGAAAAACTGGTGGTTCGACATCGTGGCGCGCTGCGTTTTTTTCTTCGCCGGCGGCGCTTTGAACACTTCGCCCTCATCGCTGTAGAGGAACAGCACGTCCACATCCGAGCTGTAATTGAGTTCCTGCCCGCCGAGCTTGCCCATGCCGAGCACACAAAATTCCGTGCGCTGCCAGTTCCCCTCCGCATCCTGATGAAAAGGCTGGCCGAATCGCCCGGTGAATTGCTGCCGGCAAATCCGCCACACGGCGTCAAGGCACACATCGGCCAGGTCCGAAATTTCGCGGGTGATTTCAACCACGTTGCTGAAGCGGGCGAGGTCACGCGCGGCGATTCGCAGCATTTCGCGCTGCTTGAAGCGGCGCAGTTCCGCCAGCGCGCCGGAGTAATCGCGCGCCTCGAGCTTCGGTTTCAACCCGCTTTCGATCTCGCGTAGAAAGCCCTCTGCGCGGCGTGGAAATCTAAGCTGCTGGATGTCGAGCACCGACAGCCAGTCGGGATTCGCGACCAGCAAATTGCCGAGCACCGATGAACCGCTCAACAGTGCAACCACGACGCGAATCCGGTCGGCGGAAAATTTTTCAAGTTGGGGGCCGGCGCCCGTCGCGGCGAGCAAATCGAGGAAATGTTTGACCCGGGCCGGTTCGGCGGAAGTTCCTGCCAGTTTTTGCCAGTCCGATTTTTTCATGCGACGAGCGCGCGTCAGTTTTTGGAACGCGTGTAAATTCCTTCAACAAAATCAACCGCCCGGCGGCACAGCGGCCCCCAGTCGAGTTCGGCTTCGACCCGCGCGGCGGATTGGGCGGCGCGGATTTGCCAGGTCAGGGGCGGTTCATCAAGCCAGTCGAGGATTTTTTTGCCGAAATCCGCGCCATTGAATTCCGAAAAGCGCACCATCGGGTCGTTTTGGAAATAGCCCCGGATGCTTTGGAGCGGCGTGCAGACGGTGGGCAGTCCGCTGGCCACGTATTCGACGACTTTGGCGACAAACGCGCAGTGCGTGCCGGCGGATTCCTCATAGGGCACGATGCCCACGCTGGCGTCGGCCAGATGTCTCGCGACTTCGGCGTAAGGCACAAAGCCGGTGCATTCGAAGTGGAAATGGGGAATGGATTCCTGCGCGCGGTTCAAAAATTTTTCCAGTGCAGCGGTGCGCTGGCCGACAAATCGAAAGATGGTGCCGGGACGGTTTTGAGTCACGTGCCGGATCGCGCCAAAGGCAATGTCGCCGAGGTGATGAAAATCCAGCGAGCCGTGCATGACGACGACCGGCGGGAGTTTTGGCGCAATCATCCGCACATAAAATGGAAAATATTCCGCCGCATAGCCGTAGTAAATCGGCAGGATTCTTTCGCGCGGATAACCGCGTTCGACAAAGTAATCGGCCAGGGTGTCGGAAATCGCCAGCACACCATCCACGCCGTAACGGACGGGCATGGAAATTTCGTAGCGTTTGAGCATCTCGACGAACGGGCGGGGCGCGATGTAGGCCGGCCAGGTTTCCATGAAACCGGTAAGGAGGTCGGGAAAATTCATCACGACCGGCACGTTCAGCCGGCGTTTCAACCGGCCGGCGGCCACGGCTGAAATCGCGTGTTGCGAGAGCAGCAAATCGAATTTTATCGTGCGCGCGGCCCGGGCAACCATGCGCTGCAAAAAGGATGGATAAAGCAGGTATTTGAAATTCCGCAGCCGGGCATAACGGCCCATCGGCCAGGCGGTGAACAGGTGCAAGCGGACGCCGAATTTCTTTTCGACGGCATCGGGATCGGCGATTTGCGGACAAAAAACGTGGACTTCATGGCCGCGCCGGACCATTTCTTCGACCAGATAAACGGCCTCCGCCGAGCCGCCGCCGGAGGACGGATAAAACGGTTCGTGCGTCAGAAACGCGATATGGAGCGGAGATTGGGGTTCGTGCACGGGATGACGCTATGAAATTTTGGCGAGGCCGTTCAATCACAATTCGCTTGGGCGCATTCGGGGGCACTGCCCCCGTAACGGCAGCCATCCCTGACTGCCGTATCGCCCGGCTTCCAGCCGGGTGGTCTGATGTGGAAGCGAAGTCATGACGTGGGTTCGGTTTTGTGGCCCGGGCGGCAGGGATGCCGCTGGCTACGGCAGGCAAGGATGCCGCTACAGATCGGTGGCAGTGTCCGGATGCGCCCAATTCGCTTGAAGTGACGGCAAAAAGTTTGACAAGCGCGGGTGGGACTTTAAATTGCGTGCTCTCCGGATGGGGTCGTAGCTCAGTTGGTAGAGCGCCTGAATGGCATTCAGGAGGTCAGGGGTTCGAACCCCCTCGGCTCCACCATCCTACGCTCGGAACCGACGTTTGGAAATTCCGAGCGCAGGATGGTGTCCTCCATAGCCCCCGTCCTCCATAGCTTTAGCGACGGAGGATCGGCGAAGGAGGACTTTTCGCCATAAGTTCCGAGTTACGGATGGCAGGCCAATAATTTCGCTGATAACCAAAGACGCTCCGAGCTTCGACTCGGCAAGCCAGCAACAAAGCCGGAGGATTTCCTGTGGGATTAAATTGAACCGTTTGACCCGCCTTCTTCAGTCAGGCTGGTTTTGGCAGCGCACGACATCAGGGTGTGGCGAAGACAAAGTTTTCGTCCGTATCCGGCCAGCAACCAGCCTGAGAACACAATAAAAAGAAAGTTCTCCAGCAGTTTGCGACAGATGAAAACTTCGCCGGTGCCGCAACCACAATCAAACTTGACCGCGCAGAACGGGATGGCCAGCGCCGACTGGATGGCCAGGGCGCGCCGGAACACCAGCACCGTGAACGGCACCAGCATCAGGATCAGCATCAAAGCCGTCCCGCGCACCGCCACACCCGCCAGCAGCAGCAGTCCGCAAAATATTTCAAACCAGGGCAAGGCTGCGGCAATCGTGTTCAACAGCAGGGAACTTTGCACCAGGTCGTATTGCCGCACCAGTTTGAGGAACTCGACCGGATGCAACGTCTTGTTCAAGCCCATGTAAAGAAAGACCGCGCCCAACAACCACCTCGCCAGCACGGCGAAAGTGTCCGCCGCGGTGCGACTCCAGGACGATTGGCTGGTATTCATTTGTTGGTGCTGCGCAGGTTCCCGCTGTTTCGCCCGCCGATCTCGACTGGCAGTCCGTTGGTGGTCCACTCCGTGATCCCTCCCGTGTAAATAAAAAGTTTTTGGTTCGCAATCCCAACATCCCTGAGCGTGATGGCGGCGGACGCGCTGTCGTCGCAATCGCCGCCATTGCAATATAGCACGATCTGCTCCGCTGCCTGGCAGACCGGAAGCACGGTGGCAAAGTATTTTTCCGGACGATAGGGATCGAATTCGCAAGCCCCGGGGATGTGCCCTTCCTGGTAGTGCGGTTCGTCGCGGGCATCAATGAACGCGATGCTCCCCTGCTTGAAACGCGGATCGTGGAAAAGCTGCGCCGCCTGGTGGCCATCAACCCATTGCAGTCCCTGTTCCTTCAATCGCACCGCCAGAAGTTGAGCGGGAGAAGACGCCGGGGGATTTGTGTTTGCAACGTCGCGTGGCGAACCAGCGCCGGTTGCCGCCGGCACCGGGCGGTTGATGTCTGCTGGAAAATAGTTGCGCGTGAGCGCCAGACCCCGCGGTGAAACCCGGTTGGCGGCAAACGCAAAAAGGGCGCCGATGACCGCCACGAGCGCAGCTTCCAGGAAGACCTTTTTGACTGCGAGCCAGCGGCCAGGTGCCATGGACTGAATTGCATTGTCTTTCACACGATCTGGCAACAGTGTGAGCAATCCCACCGCCGGGGACAAACACTTTTTCCAGCGCAGGCCAACGAGACGTTGCAGGAGTTGAACCCATACAAACCGCTGGTCACCTGCGACCACCACGAGGAAATCCGCAAAAGCTCGGTGTTCGGCCCGATGTGCGACGCGCTCGACGTGGTCTCGATGGTGGAAAATTTGCCGGGCGACCTGCAACTCGGCGACCTGCTTTACAACGAACAAATTGGCGCCTACAGCCACGCTTCTTCGACTTACTTCAACGGTTTCCCGCCCGCAAACGTGGTGCCTGTCAACCAGTGAATTGACCGGCAGCGATTCAGAGGGCGGGCTGACTGGAATCGTCCTCGCTTGTCGCGTCGTAGCGCAGCGAAGACGGATCCTCGTCCTCGAATTCTCTTCGGTTGCCCCACCACGCTTCCGCTTGATTCGAGATGGTCAATTTCAGATGGCGGACGCCGATAATAGAAAATAAAATGTTAAGTATAAAAGATGATTATAATATCATCTTAATTGTTGACACGTTTATCATTTTAATAGATTATGATTTCATGCTTTGCCTCTCGCAAACCACCGGTTACGCCGTGCATGCGCTCGTCTGTCTGGACGAACAAAGCGGTCACGCCAATTTGATCCGGGACATTGCGAAGTGCACGGGCATCCCCAAGCCTTATCTCGCCAGAATCATCAATGACTTGACCCACCAAGGACTGGTGACCGCCAAGCGCGGCTACCGGGGCGGCATTGCACTGGCACGGCCGGCCGGGGAAATCTCGTTGCTCCAAATCGTGGAGGCGATGGAGGGACCGAACTGGATTGGCCCCTGCCTGCTCGGCCTGGATGACTGCGCCGCCCGCAGTGTTTGCCCGACCCACACTGTCTGGCAGCGCGTCTCGAAGCAGCTCAAAACCGTGCTGGGCCGGACCACGCTGGCCGACGTGGTAGCCTCACCGATGCGGAAACGGGCGCTGCGCCAAGGGAAGCGCCACTGTTGATTTTTATGCCGTTCATTACTTCCCATCTCAACCCCCGACTGACACCACGGAGGGCAACAGCATGAAACTGTTTGTCACAGGTTTGAGTTACAAAACCGCGCCGGTGGAAGTGCGCGAAAGGCTGGCGGTGCGCCCCTCCCTTTTGCCGTGCCACGGATGCCGGCTCAAGCTCGGCGCCGGTCTGGATGAAGTCGTGCTGCTTTCCACCTGCAATCGCGTCGAAGTCTATGGCGCGACGTCCGCCTGGGTCCAAGACCGGGTGTTTCGCATTTTCCAGCAGCTTTGTCCCGAGGTGGACGTGACGCCTTATGTATATGTCAAGGAAGGCGCCGCTGCGGTGGAACACCTGTTCTCAGTCGCCAGCGGCTTGGATTCCATGGTGATTGGTGAGACGGAAATCACCGGCCAGATCAAAATCGCCTATCAAGCGGCACAACAGGTTGGACTGACCGGCCGGGTGCTGAACCGGTGGTTTCAAACCGCGTTGCAGGTCGCCAAGGAGGTCCGCACGCACACGGGCATCGGCCGCGGCGCCACCTCCGTCGGCAGTGTCGCCGTGGAACTGGCGGAAAAGGTTTTTGCCGGGGATTTATCGGACAAGACGGTGATGATCCTGGGTGCGGGCAAAATGGGCGAGGCTTGTGTCCGCCATCTGGCCAAACGCGGCACCCGTTCGGTGCTGGTGGCCAATCGTTCCCTCGAACGCGCGCAGATGCTGGCCGCGGAATTCGGCGGACGTGCCCTGTCGTTTGACGAACGCATGGCAGCCATCGCCGAGGCCGACATTGTGGTCAGTTCCACCGGCAGCCCGACGACGGTTCTCCATAAGCACGAGATCGCCGGTATTTTGACGGCCCGATCGAACCGGCCGCTGGTCCTGGTGGACATTGCCGTGCCGCGGGACATCGCAACGGACGTGGAGGAACTGGACAACGTTTACCTCTATAACATTGATCACCTCGAAGCGGTTGTCCGTGAAAATTCCCGGATGCGGGAACAGGAACTTTCCAAGTGCAATGAAATCATCGCCCGGCGCGCGGGGGCGTTGATGCTGAAATTGAATCCGCCGCCCATCGCCCGGCCGGTTGCCGGCGTGGAATTGGTGCCGGACTGGACCTTGTGCGAGGCGACGATATGAACGAAACCGCAATTGCGGAATAACAAAAAATGACACGGACGGTAGTGGTCGTAAACCCAGACAAAATTTAAAACTTATGAAAACACACAATCTCCCATGGAAAATGTTTGCCGGCCTTGCGGCGGTGGCATTGGCATTTATCGGGGCCGTGGCCACCGTCAACGCGGCGACGCTCTCAATGAATGGCCAGGTTGTCCTGCGTCCCCTCACGCCGACTGAGATTTCAGCGTATGGGCTGACCAATGCCCAGTTCTCCGCCGGCCTTGGCACAGTCGGTTTGGGCGAGCCGGTCTATCTTGACGCCATGGTGAGCGCCACTATTGCGCCTTCGAATATCATCAGCGTCACCTGGTCGCTGCCCGCCATCAACAAGCCTCTGAGTTCGGCGGCGGTGTTAACCAACAGTCCGCTGGGCACCAATGTGCCTCTCTACAAGATGGCCGACCGTTATAATCAGGCCGGCGCTCCGGTATCTCAATTGGCCGGACGCAAGTTCCTGCGCCCGGATGTCGTCGGACAATACACCGTCCTGGCCACGATCACCACGGCTGCCAGCAGCGGTGGGACGAACATCGTCCCGACCACGACGAACATAGCGACGACCATTACGGCGGCCACTTATCTGGGCATTAACGCCTGCGCTGCCTGTCACAGCGGCAGTTTTCTGGGTGTGCCCAGCATTTACCCCACTTACACGAATACGCCCCATGCCTCGTTCTTCACCCGGGCCATCGACGGCCTGGTCAGCAGCCACTACAGCAAGAGCTGCATCGCCTGCCACGTGGATGGCTACGATACCAACTCTTTTGCCAACAACGGCGGCTTTGACGACATGGCGACGCTGTACGGCTGGACTTTCCCGACCGTGTTGACCAATGGCAACTGGGCCAGCATGCCGGCGGAGTTGCAGAGCTTGGCCAACATCCAATGCGAAAACTGTCACGGTCCCGGCAGTCAGCATATGTTTTCGCATGGCATAACGGGAAATACCAATGCCATCTCCATCAGTTACGGCGCGGGCACCTGCTCGCAATGCCATGACAGTCTGCCCGGCCATATCAAGAGCGCCGAATGGAACAATTCCATCCATGCCAGAACCACGCGCACTCCTTCCGGCCCAAGCCGCGCTGCCTGCGCCCGCTGTCATACCCCCGGCGGTTTTGCCCAGTACGCAGCGACTTTGGGCACCACCAACACCTACACCACCAACAACGCCTACACCGTTTATGAAGCACTCACCTGCCAAGGCTGCCACGATCCGCACGATGCTTCCAACCCGCATCAATTGCGCGCTGGTTACACTGTCACGCTCGCGGATGGCATTACCGTGATCACGAACGCCGGTGCCGGCGCTCTCTGCATGAATTGCCATCGCAGCCGCAACGGTTCGGTCACCAACAGCATTGTCCAATATCCGTTGGGGCAACAAACCTGGGCCGGCGGGTCCAGCTTCGGTCCGCACGACAATCCGGCGTCTGACATGCTCGAGGGTGCCAATGGGTGGACCTACGGCCAGGTGATTCCCAGTTCCGCCCACCGCTTTGCGCTCACCAATACTTGTGTTGACTGCCACATGCAAACCGTGGCCTCGACCGATCCGGCCTTCCTGCAAGCCGGTGGCCACACCTTCAATATGACTTACACGAACAGTGCCGGGACGACACTGGACAAGGTTGACATCTGCATCCAGTGCCACGGTAAGAGCCTGACCTCATTCGACTACCCGGTGCAGGACTACAACGGTGACGGCGTCATCGAGGGCGTCCAAACCGAAGTCCAGCACCTGCTCGACAAGCTCTCCACCTTGTTGCCGAACGGGACTTACCAAGCGAATGCGAACAATTACATCGCGGATGGTCTGGTGAAAACCACCTCGAGCCAAACGAACTGGCCGGCGAAGTATCTGGAGGCATCTTACAACTGGCAGTTTGTCAATAATGACTTGAGCAAGGGCGTCCACAACGCACCCTATGCGGTCGGTCTGCTCAAGGCGTCCATCGGTGACCTGACCGGCGACGCCAACGGCGACGGCATACCGGATGCCTGGCAGATCGGCTACTTTGGCTCCAACTTTGCGACCAATGCCCTGGCCGGCCTCAACGGCATCAACAATACAAACGGTCTGCCCAACTGGATGATGTATGCCTTGGGACTTGATCCGCACAGTGGCTCCACGGCCATAAATGGTGTCATCTATGTCAATGGCAAGAGCCTGATCTCGGGTACCAATACCATTGCCATTTTCACTGCCGCCGAGGTGGTGTTCAATACGCAGATCGGAACGACCTATACCATTCAGGGCATCTCCGCCCTCACCGGCACCTGGCAAAATATCAGCACCAACATTCCGGGCACCGGAACTTCGGTCAGCTATCTGACCCCGACGCGAAACAACGTGCAAATGTTCTATCGCGTGGTGCACACGCCGTAATCGGGTAAAATCATTTGAACACCCCCCTTCCCGGCAACGGGAAGGGGTTTTTGTTTGCCCGTGAAGATGGAAAAACCCTCAACCCCTGTCGCGTCGTAGTGAAACGAAGATGGATTGTCGCGCCGCCCAGCTCTCAACCCCGTAAAGGGGCGTGGCCGCGTGACGTAGTTTTACGCGGCTTTACGCCCTCATTCGATGATTTTGACGAAATCCGTCAATTTCTTCCCGGTATAGAAATTTATCCATTTGCCGGTCGCGTCAGAATAGGCCAGACACCTGTATCCTTTGCATTGAACCCATATCAAAACCATGTCCGTTTGAACCTGCCTTTTGATTTGGCCGTTTTTCGTGAGTGATTGGACTCCGTTTTTCATTAAAAGTAATCAGTGGTGCCCTAATTTGGGTTGTAGTGTCGGCGCTGTGCACCGATTCATTCGAGCCACAGGCTCGACGCTACAGCAAATTAGGACACTGCCAAATAAATAATCAGTTGGTAGGATGGACGCGGTATTTCATTGAAAGGTAACACGCCATTATTCCTGCCCCCTCCTCCGCTTTCGGCTTTCCGCTTTTGCCATTTGCTCAACCAACCATCAATGAGGCCAGCACGCAATTGGTGACAGTGTTAATGCCCTCATCGCCCACGGGAGCCGGATTTTACTCCGGCTCCTTTTGATTTTTGGAAAGAACAACTCCTTTGTGTGGGGACACGCGACGCTACAGATTCGTGTCGAAGTTCTGCGCCGGCCGGCAGGGAATTATTTCGCGGCGGAAGCCGCAGCTTTCATCTGCTCGAAGACGGCCAGTTCGGCCTGCAACCGGGCGGCGATTTGCTTGTATTTATTCCCCTGTTCCAACTGGACCTCCTGGAGATGTTTCATCGCGGTTTGCTGCTCCGCCTCGGATTGGCCGTTTTGCGCATCGCTGAGTTGTTGCTGTGCGGCCTGGAGCTTGTTTTCCATCTCAGTCCCGGCCGCCGTGAATTTCTGCCACGCCGCCTCGCGCAGAATGCGGGTCCCGTCCTCCAGCGACGTGCCCTTGAGATCGGGAATCAGACGGACGACTTCATTGGTAACTTCGGGGGAGACCGGGGTGTTGGGCGTGACGGTTGCCGGTGATGATGCGGCGGTCACATGAAGAATCGCGCGGGCCAGGTCAAACTCCAGTGCCGGCTCCCATTCGGGCTGGATTTGTGGCAGGGATTCTTTCCGCTCCCCGCAGACAACGGTGAGTCCCAGAAAACAAGCATCGCCCTTGTCGAGATTGAAGGGATGGATGCCGTCAGCCGATGCGGCGTCCGCGTTGGGACCCGACGTCGAGACGTTCCGGGTCACGCGGATTTTACCGTCATTGGCGCTTTGGAATTTGGACAGCAAATGATCCACCCGTCGGGAAAAATCCTGAAGCGGCTCCGGTGCGCTTCCCGGAGGGAGCACGGAATAAAACCGGATCTCCACCGGCGAATTCAAATGACGCAGAAGATCCACGGTCGGGCCGGAAAGTTGGGTGACACCCGCTCCCGGCAAAGGGGAACCCGTTGCAGGTTTGCCGTACTTGAACCAGACGCCGGCCAGGACGGCTCCCAACAGGAAAAAGGTCGGCACCAGAACCAGGGGGCGCCAGCCGGATGGTTTGACGGTTTGCCGATCGGCCTGTGGGGTATTGGGGGAGGATGGTTTCATTATGCGGCGTTTCTCGTTTTTTTAATCATCGGACATTATTCAAGTCTGTCAATTTTAGAAAATTCCGAGGCGGGCGGGCAGGTTGTTCCCGGCAGGTGATGCCATCAGCCAGATTAGGCAATTTTTGACGAGTATGAAGCAATTGAGGGTTAGTTTGCGCGTAGGGCGGGAGTATTCTTCAAGCGAAGAATATGTTGAACATAAGTTTCATTTGTTATTCTTTGTTCCGGCGTTGCAAAGATGCATCCAATGGTTCGGCGTATGCCGCGCTGCCCTGGCAAAGGATGGGCAACGGCTTAATTGTGATATTATGAACCGCGCTGGAGCTTTATCGTCCAACCCGATGCCGTTGTTCATTCTGGCGTTGGCGGGCATTCTTTTCACTGCGTCGTCCATGATGGCCCAGCCAGTCCAACACCTGGCCATCACCCAGCCGGGCGGCATGCCGGGGTTGCCGGTCATGACGGGGATTAAGCGCGTCACCAATGGCGTGCAGGTCACCTGGGACGGGCCATCCGGTTATTATCAGGTCTATCAGAAAAGCAACCGCTTGACTGCCCCGTGGGTGGCGCTGGGCAAGGCCACCAATCTGGTCCGCTACGCCGTCATCACGAAGCTCTACAGCAATGCTTTTTTCCGGGTTTCAGGCCCGTCGCCTCAATACATCGGAGCCCAGGCCTGCGCCGGGTGCCATGACAACATTCTCACCACGGAGTTGAAGACCCGCCACGCGCGTGCGTTTACCAACACGACATTCGTGGTCGCCAATCGCACGGTCGGTTACCTGTTGCCGAGCGGATTCATCAGTCAGGCTGCGACGCCACAGCTCGCCGGCGTGCAATGCGAGAACTGCCATGGACCGGCCGCCAATCATGCGGCCAATGAAAACGATCCGACGGTACGGCCCCGCGTGGAGCTGGCGGCGACCGTGTGCGGTGGCTGCCATACCGGCCCCATGCACCCCACCTACGAGGAATGGAACACCAGCGGTCACGCCGCCGTGGTGCCGGATGCGCTGCAGGCCATGAGTTCGTCCACCACCAACATCAGCAGTTGTGGCCGCTGCCATTCCGGCTCCGTCCGGCTCGCCTTGATCAACGGACAAAATCCCATCACGCTCACGAACGACCTGGACGTCGCCATCACCTGCGCGGTTTGCCACGACCCGCACTCGACCAATTCCAATCCGGCACAACTCCGCAATCCCATCTTCTCGACCAACAATTTTTCCCTCGCCACCTCGGACGTGTTCACGAACAAATACCGGGCGAACACGAACATCAATCTCTGCGGCCAATGCCACAACGCCCGCGGGGCCGCGTGGACGGACACTTCCCGCGCGCCGCACAATTCCCTGCAATACAATTTCCTGATCGGTTCCATCGGCGAATTGTCGGACGGCCCGGCCACGTTCAATCCGGGTTCCCACACGGGGCTGCCCGGTTCTGCCCAATACTCGATTTCCGGCAGGTTTTATTTGACCAATCAATGTGTGTCCTGCCACATGCAAAAGGACGCCGCGCCGGCCAACACCCACAGCCACACGTTCGAGGTGGGTGCAGACAACGTCTGCATGAATTGCCATCTGTTTGATCCCGGACATTCGGTGCCTGACATCTCCAACCAGGTTTCCACGGTGATTTTCCTGTTGAACCGATGGGCCGCCATCAAGGCGCCGGCCGCGTTGCGGACCAACGGGGCCGTCATCTGGGAATACACGACGCCCGGCGGATTGATCTGGCAGACCAACTCGTTCGGGTTCGTGACCAGTTGGACCCAGTTGGACCAGGTGAATTTCAGCGGGCCGAACGCCGCTGGCCAGGCCTTGATTCCGAACAATATCAAGAAGGCCCGGTTCAATTTATATCTCGTGGTCAACGACGGCAGCTTCGGCGTCCACAATTCAATTTTTGCACGCCGACTGTTAACCGCGGCTGAACTCTTTGTGCAACAGGCATTGTTCCAATGAAACGGCGCGTTTTCAAATATGCGTGAAATGAACGACAACCAAAAAATCCGCATGACAAAACTTCCCTTCATCAAACACCCGCTGCCGCGCGACCGGCGCGGTCGAAACCTGGCGCTGGCGTCCGGCGCGGTCGTTTTGCTGCTGGCGGCCATCTCCTGCAGCACCGTCAGCCGTCAGGTGGTGATGCTCCCGGATGTGCCGGGAGCGAAGTACATCGGCTCCAAGGAGTGCGAACAGTGCCATGAAGAAATTTACCGGGGCTTCCAGACCGCCGACCACTCGCGCCTGATTGCCGAAGGGCCCAATGCGCTCAACGCCGGGTGCGAATCGTGCCACGGACCTGCCAGCCTTCACTCGGACTCGGGTGGAGAAATCAAACCGCCTTACAGCTTCACCGCCGGCCGCCCCGAGCCGGCCAGTGTGGAGGCGCTTCCTGGGGTGCCGCCGGCCCGCGCGACGGAAACCGTTTGCTACCAGTGCCACGCTGATGTTCGCGGCCAGTTTCAACTGCCCAGCCACCATCCTGTGCCCGAGGGCAGGATGAGTTGCACGAAGTGCCATTCGCCGCACAAGGGGAGCGTGCGTGCCGGCGGCGGCACCGCCCTGCTCTCCCAGGATGAAAACTGCCTGCAATGCCATCCAGCCCAGCGTGGTCCGTACGTATTTGAACATGAGGCGCTGCGCGAAGGCTGCACCACCTGCCATACCGCCCATGGCAGCGTCAATGCCAGGATGTTGACCGTGCGCGATGCCAACCTTTGCCTCAAATGCCACTTCCAGCAGGTAAAGGGTGGAACCACCATTCTCATCGGTGGCTCGGATCACACCATACGCCTGCAACAGGGCGCCTGCTGGAGCGCAGGCTGTCACGAAGCGGTTCACGGCTCGCGCGTGAATTCGTCGCTCAGATTCTAAACCGCAACCGGAAAACCGATGAAAACGAAATCCCAATCGAAAAAACAGCCGGCCAGGGCTTCACGACGGGCGTGGTATCGCCGTTGTATCATGGTTGGGGCGATGCTGCTGACGTGCGGTGCGCCAGCCCGGGCCGGCGACACGAACCGCCCGGCGATGACGCCGGGGCAGATGTTTGAGGGCGGCACGAACACTTACAATAACTGGGTTGATCTTTCCGTCGGCGGCCTGATGGTCCATGGCAATACCGCGCAAGCGCAGCAACGGTACCAGTTGAGCAACGAACCGTTTGGCGGCATCAGCGACCTTCACCTACAGCAGGATATCGCCAAAGGCACCACTTTTTCTCTGGACGGACACTCGCTGTTCGACCAGCACGACTACAAGCTGGTTCTTGGCCTGCAACGCGATGAACTCGGGTATGTCCGGTTCAACGTCAGTAACTTTCGCACCTGGTACAACGGTGCCGGCGGATATTTCCCTCCCACCGGCATCCAATATCAGCTCCCGAATGATGAGCTGTACCTGGATCGCGGTGAAATCTCGGTCGAAGCGGGCCTGACCCTGAAGGATCTTCCGAAGGCCGTTTTCAAATATACGCACAGCTACCGCGACGGGGACAAGAGCTCCACCATCTGGGGCCCGGTGCATCCCAAACTGACGACGGCGGTGCGCAGCGTGTATCCGTCCATCTACAGCATTGATGAGAAGGTGGACAGCTTTGCGCTGGATGTGACCCATCACATCAAAACCACGGACTTCGGCGCCGGCGTGCGCTACGAAACCGCGAGCCTGAGCGACACGCGCCTGGAGACGTTCTGGCATGGCGAACCGGTGCAGCGGGAGGTCACGGACAAGCAAGGAACCTCGTATGACATGTTCAACGTGCATGCCTTCAGCGAAACCTGGATCAAAAAGGACCTGTTCTTCTCCGCCGGCTACATGTTTGCCAATCTGAACGACACCTTTTCCGGGAGCCGCATCTACGGCAATGACTTTGACGTGGCCTACAGCCCCAACTCGTTGAACGGCCTGGGCTACACCAGACTCAACGGCGGTGCTCACGAGCAGGAGCATGTGGCGAACGTGAACCTGATGGCAACTCCCATCAAAAACCTGACCATCGTGCCGTCCCTGCGGGTGCAGCAGGACAACTGGAACGCGAATTCCAGCGGCATCGGGACGCAGGGGACGGACGTGACGCCCGGGCGCGTTGCCAGCACCAGTGACGGGGAGATGCTGAACGTGCGGGAACGTCTCGATGTGCGTTACACCGGTGTGACCAACTGGGTGTATTACGGCGGCGGCGAATGGACCGAGGGCAGCGGAAACCTGAACGAAAACGGCGGGCTCAGCCAGGTCAACGACATCGGACCTCCCACCATCCATCGCCTGACCGATGATACGCGCTGGTTCCAGAAATATTTCGTCGGCGCCAGATGGTATCCTTACCGCCGCACCAGCATTGACGTCGGAGGCTATTACAAGAACAACGAATACAACTACAACAACACCCTGGACAGCACGACGAACCTTCCGTCCAATGGCAATACTTACCCGGCTTACCTGGTCATGCAGAACTTCGAAACGTACGACGGCAACGTGCGCCTGACACTCAGGCCCGTTCAGAACATCGCCCTGGTCAGCCGCTATGAATATCAGTTGTCCACCATCAACACGGCGCCGGACCCGGTTTCGAGGCTGGGCGATGTCGAGTCGTCGAAAATGACGAGCCATATCTTCGCGCAGAACGTCAGTTGGACTCCGTGGAGCCGGTTGTGCCTGCAGGCCGGGTTTAATTACGTCGTCAGCCAAACCAAGCCCCCGACATCCGATACAAACTACACCCAGGCCGTGCTCAATTCGCAGAACAACTATTGGACGGTGACTTTTAATTCTTCGGTGGTTGTGGACGACAAGACCGATCTCAACCTCGGTTTCCTCTATTATCAGGCGGACAATTACAACAACAACTCCCGCGTCGGCCTGCCGCTCGGCGCCGGTGCGGATGAGCAAAGTGTGACGGCCACCCTCACCCGAAGGATCACCCGGAATATGCGCGTCAGCCTGAAATACGCATACTCCCATTACAATGACCGGGCTTCGGGCGGGAACAACAACTACGATGCCCAGATGGTTTACTCCAGCCTGCAATACCGTTTTTAACCGGCATCCCGGGCGGCGCTTCAACCGCGTGGCATTGATCCAGACCTGCCAGCGTACGTCATCAAAGCCTCTTTCAAAACCCGTAGCAGCCAAGGTAACGAGGCTCATTTCAAATGCAGAAGGCGGAATGATGAATGAAGAAAAGGCTGCCACAGACCTTATCCGCTTTGTTTCATTCCTGCATTCTGCATTCTTCCTTCTTCATTTTGCCTTCAGAATGAGCCTCCTCACCAGTCTTCGCGCCAAGTGCTGCGACCCGGCAGGCGTCGGCTGCTACAATTTTGAAATAACTCATCCTGTTAGAATAAACTTGAATCTTCATCAATCCGCCGTCTAATTTTGTATCGTGATAAGTCATCCGATTGAAAAAACCGGGGCCGCCCTCGGGCGCCGGTTCAATAAACGCGCCTGGCGGCTGCCGGTTTTGACGTCGTTGCTGTTCCTGCTCGTCGCCGGTTGTCACCGCGACGCGGTCAAAACCTATCGCGTCGCCAAGGATCAAAACCAGCCTCCGCCGCAATCCGCGCCAGCCATGTCAACGGATTCACCCAACCCAACCCTGCCGCCCGGACATCCCGACATTTCGTCCGCCTCTGCGGCACCCGGGTTTGCGGCATCCGGATCCGCCCAGCCGCAACTGACCTGGAAAACGCCGGAGGGCTGGACGGAAGTTCCGCCCGGCGAAATGCGTGTGGCGTCGTTCAAAATCCAGGGCCAGAACGGCAAACAGGCCGACGTGAGCGTCATTCCCCTGCCCGGCTTGCCCGGTAGCGACGAAGCCAACGTCAATCGCTGGCGCGGTCAGGTCGGTCTGTCATCCGTGTCGCCGGATGAACTGAAAAAATCCGCGGAAAGCGTCGAGTCGGGTGGCCAACCGGCGCAACTCTACGACATCGCCGGCCAAAACCCGGGCAGCGGCGATGCCACGCGTATTCTGGGTGTCATTCAACATCGCACCGGCGTGGTGTGGTTTTTCAAAATGACTGGTGACGCTGATCTGGCTGAACAACAAAAGCCGGCGTTTGTTGCATTCCTCAAATCGGTGAAATTCACAACCGTCCAGGCACAAACGGAATTGCCTCCGTCGCATCCGCCCATCGGCGACACGGGCATGGGCGCACCAACCGCTTCCACGCCGGTTTCCAGCGCAGGCAAACCGGCTTGGCAGGTGCCCGCCGGCTGGCAGGAAGTTTCCGGCGGACAATTTCTCGTCGCCAAATTCACCATCACCGGCAAAAGCAATGCGACGGCCGTCAACGTCAGCCGTTCCCCCGGCGAAGGCGGCGGCCTGGTTGGCAACATCAATCGCTGGCGCGGTCAGCTCGGCCTGACCTCGTTGTCTGATGGCGACGTGAGCAAACTGGTCACGGCGATTAACGTGCAGGGTGGCAAGGCGTCGCTCGTGGACCTGAGCGGCACGGACGCTCGGACCGGCCAGCCGACACGGCTCGTTGGCGTGATGGTCCCGCAATCCGGCCAGACGTGGTTTTACAAACTGATGGGCGATGCGAAAGTTGTTGAAAGCCAGAAGGACGCGTTTACCAAATTCGTTCAAAGCGTGAAATACTGAAATGCTCAAACCTTTCATCCGGTTATTTTCGTCGCTCAAGCTGACCGTGACCTGTCTGCTGCTGGGTTGTATTTTGGTGTTTTGGGGCACGCTGGCGCAGGTGCATCTCGGACTCTACAAGGCCCAGAACGAATTCTTCCGCAGCGTTTTCGTTTACTGGCAGCCGGCCGGTTCCGGATTCCACGTCCCCATCTTCCCGGGCGGCTATTTAATCGGCACCGTGCTGCTCATTAATCTGCTGACGGCGCATGTGCGTTACTATCAACCGGGCAAAAGAAAAATCGGCATCGTGCTGATTCACCTCGGCGTCGTGCTGCTGCTGACCGGACAAATGCTCACCGACTTTCTCTCCCGGGAAAGCAACCTGCATCTGCGCATCGGTGAAACGAGAAATTATTCCGAAGCCGACCGCGCCTTTGAACTGGCGGTCCTGGACACCACCGGCAAGGACTCGGACAAAGTCGTTGCCATCCCCTGCTCGCTTCTGGTGCGTCGGGGCGAAGTGAGCGACCCGGGAATGCCGTTCACCGTGCGCGTGAAGACCTTTTACGCCAATTCATCGCTCGCGCAGCAATCCCAGCCGGGCTATGACCCGGTCAAAACCACCGCCGGTCCCGGCTCCGGCATCTGGTGGCGTGACGTGCCGCGCGAAACGGAAATGAACCGGATGGACATGCCGTCGGCCATGGTCGAAATCACCACCCCCAAAAATTCCATCGGCACCTTCCTCGTGTCCGGGTGGCTGGACCGCCCGCAGCAGTTCATTTACGACGGTCACACCTATGAATTGCTGCTGCGCCAGGAACGGTTTTACCTGCCGTTCAGCCTGCACCTGATCGATTTCCGGCATGACAAATATCCCGGCACGGACATCCCCAAGAATTTCTCCAGCCGCGTCCGGCTGCAAAATGTGGGAAACCACGAAGACCGCGAAGTGCTGATTTACATGAACAACCCGCTTCGTTACGCGGGCGAAACCTTCTATCAGGCGAGCTTCGACGCCGACGACCACGGCAGCGTGCTGCAGGTGGTCCACAATCCCACCTGGCTGACGCCATATTTTTCGTGCGTGCTGGTCGCAACCGGATTGCTCATCCAATTTCTCAGCCACCTGATTCCTTTTTTAAAACGGAGGCTGGCAGCTCCTGGGAGCGCCGACGTCTCGTCGGCAGATGGTGCTGTCCGTGGCAGTGCGGCGGGCCGGCGGGACCCGTCCTCCGGAGCAGCACTGCGGAGGGTGGACGCCGGCGCTCCCGGGAGGGAGAAAAAGTGATTATGAAAAAATGGATTCCCCTCATTTTGGTCATCGTGATGGCGGGGTGGGTTTTGTCCGCGCTGCACCAGAAACCGGAGACCGGCTTTCACGCGCGCGAATTCGGCAAACTGCCCGTCCTGATGAATGGCCGGTTCCAGCCGTTCGATTCCGTCGCCCGCAATTCCCTGCTCCAAATCCGCACCAAACAAAGCGTCGTGCAGGAGGAGAACGGCAAAACGCAAACCCTGACCGCCATGGAATGGCTGCTCGAAACGATGATGAAACCCGAGTCGGCCAACGACTTGAAAATTTTCCGCATTGATAACAACGAAGTCCTCGCGCTGCTCAAGCTGCCGGACAACCAGAAATATTATTCCCTCAACCAGATCCGGCCCCAGATGGACGAACTTGAAAAGCAGGCCGACCGCATCCAAAAAATCGAGTCCGCCAGCCGCACCGTCTTCGAGTCGCAGTTGATGAAGCTGTACGAGACCCTGAACCTTTATCAACGGCTCGAAATCAGCCTCAAACCGCCGGCCAGCGACGATTTCGCGGCGGAACTTGAAGCGTTTCAGAAGAGCCTCGGGCCCGGCATGCCCGCCGTGCAAGCGCGCGAAGCCGGCCAGAAATTCGACCCGGAAGCGTTCAACACCCTCCTCGGTTTCATGGGCGGCTATGACACCGTCGCGCGCTTCGCCCTGCCCCTTGTGATCCCGCCCGTGGACATCAACGTCCCGCGCAACGCGTGGCAAAACATCGGCACCAACCTCATGCAAACCGCCCGCACCGGCGAAATGAATCCCGCCACAAAATTTTATGCGGAAATGGTCACCGCCTGCCGCGCCGATCAGCCGGAGGATTTCAACCGCGTGGTCGGGGAATATCGCGCCTGGCTGGCAGACCGTTTTGCGCCCCAAGTGCAAAAGGCGGACCAGGAATTTTTCTTCAGCACGATGGAGCCGTTCTACAAGGCCTCTGTCATTTACGTGCTGGCCCTCGTGCTGGCGTTGCTGTCGTGGTTCAACCTGTCCGACTGGCTGCGGCGCTCGGCGTTTTATCTCATCGGCCTGGCGTGGGTGATTCACACCACCGGCCTCGTGTTCCGCATGCATCTCGAAGGCCGGCCGCCGGTGACCAATCTTTATTCCTCCGCCATCTTCATCGGCTGGGCCGCGGTGATTCTCGGGATGGTCCTGGAAAAAATTTATCACGACGGCATCGGCTGTGTCGTCGCGTCATTCGCCGGCTTCGTCACGCTGATCATTGCGCACAACCTCGCGCTCAGCGGCGACACCATGGAAATGATGCGCGCCGTGCTCGACACCAATTTCTGGCTCGCCACCCACGTCGTCACCGTCACCCTCGGCTACGCCTCGACGTTTGTGGCCGGATTCCTCGCCATCATTTACATCCTGCGCGGCGTATTCACGACCACCCTTTCGGAATCAACCGCCAAGTCACTGGCGCGGATGGTTTATGGCATCGTCTGTTTCGCCACCTTGTTCAGCTTTGTCGGCACCGTCCTGGGCGGCATCTGGGCCGACCAGTCGTGGGGCCGGTTCTGGGGCTGGGACCCGAAGGAAAACGGCGCGTTGCTCATCGTGCTCTGGAACGCGACCATCCTGCATGCGCGTTGGGGCGGCCTCGTGCGCGAACGCGGCCTGATGAACCTCGCCGTTTTCGGCAACATCGTCACCAGCTTCTCGTGGTTCGGCGTGAACATGCTTGGTATTGGTCTGCACAGCTACGGATTCACGGACGCGGCGTTCAAATGGCTGATCCTCTTCATCGGCAGCCAGGTCGCCATCATCCTCCTCGGCCTGCTGCCCCAGAAACTGTGGCGCAGCTTCCATTCCCGCGCTTCTGCCCAGGCTTGACGTGCGCGGCTTCGTCCTCGAACCGAGTCAAGGTTCAAAGTTCGATGTTTCCTTGTTTGCCGCAAAATTCTGAATTCACCCTTCTCACAACAAGTTTTTTAGTCACAAGACGTTTACAAAACTTTGTCCCACGTGGGACAAAGTTTTGTCGTCCTCGTTCTCGTCCTTCGAAAACATTGAGCGCGAATTTTTAACAACCAAAGAACAAAGGACACAAAGAAATCCGACCCGTCGCGCTGCGCGCTATGGAGGGCAGGCGATGTTTTCCCGCTACGCGTGATACCAATTCCCAGAGACAATCGGTGCCATGGGCAGGGCGGCGCTGCCTGCTCGCGATCTATCGGAGCTGCGCCGCCGGGTATGATGGCCGCGCAGCAGCGCGGCCCTACCGTCTGGAATAGGTGCCGATTATTATCGGGAAATGGTATTACTCTTTCAACACCGCCAAGATTAATTTTTTTTCATAATTGAAAAAATCATTGATTGATTTTTGAAAAAAGAGCGAATATGTCGGAATCGAAACCCCGCCGACAAACACCGACTCAATGCAACGTTTTCTAACCAGACCGGTTCTCGCGATCGCCATCATCATTTTGGTTGGTGGAGCCGGAGTTGGGTGGTGGTGGGTACGAAGCGACCACAAACTGTCTTTCCGCATGGCCGTCGTGAAGCACGGCGACGTTGCCGCCACCATCAGCGCCACGGGAACCATTGAACCCATCGAGGTCGTGGACGTCGGCGCGCAGGTGGCCGGTCTCATCAAGGCTTTTGGCACGGACGCAGCCGGCAAAACGATTGACTATGGCTCGGTGGTCGAAGAAGGGGCCATGCTGGCAAAAATTGACGAGTCGGTTTATGCCGCCGACCTCGCCGTGGCCAAGGCGCAAATGGAACAGGACAAGGCCGGTGAATTGAGCGCGGCCGCCAGCCTCGAACAAGCCCGGGCCAAGCTCACCCAAGCCGAAGCGGATTGGAACCGGGCGCAGGAATTGGGCCGCTCCAAACTGCTGGCGGTTTCAGATTCAGATTCCTTCAAGGCCGCCTACGAGGTCGCCAGGGCCAACGTGGCGGTGGCGGACGCGGCCCTCGCCGAAGCCCGGGCGGCCACGGTGCAGGCCCAGGCCGGGCTCGACAAGGCGCAGCGAAATCTGGATTTCTGCATCATCAAGTCGCCGGTCAAAGGCGTCATCATTGACCGCCGCGTAAACATCGGCCAGACCGTGGTGTCCAGTTTCAACGCGCCCAGCCTCTTCCTGATCGCCAAGGACCTGACCAAAATGCAAATCTGGGTGGCGGTGAACGAGGCGGACGTGGGCCGCATCATTCCCGGTGCGCCCGTGACCTTCACCTGCGACGCCTTTCCCGGCCGGCAATTTGAGGGCGTCGTCGGCAAGGTGCGCCTCAACGCGACCATGACGCAAAACGTCGTCATGTACACCGTTGAAGTGAACACGGAAAACCCGGACAACACCCTGCTGCCCTACCTGACGGCCAACGTGCATTTCATGGTGCGAAAAGAATCCGACGTCCTGCTGGTCCCCAACGCGGCGCTGCGCTGGTCTCCCTCCTCACCGGCACAAATCGCACTCGACGCCCGTTCGCGGAATCCGGTGGATCCACCCGCAGGCAATTCTCCCGGCAACACCAATGCTTCAAAGCCAGGCAAAGGTTCCGGGGAACGCCAGGGTATTGTCTGGTTGAAGGAAGGTGATTTTGTCCGGCCGGTGGAGGTGAAGGTCGGCACTTCCGATGGCTCGAACACCGCGGTGGTCGCCGGTGATCTGCAGGAAGGTCAGGAAGTGGTCACCGGCGAAATGACTGACAAGGCACAGGCCGGCACGAAAAATCCCTTCCTGCCGCAACTTCCCTCCCGGCATTGAACCCATGCATTCTCTTCACGGAACCCTGCGAATGGCCTTGCGCGCCTTGCGCCGGAACGTCATGCGGTCGGTTTTGACCTGCCTCGGCATCATCATCGGCATCGCCGCTGTCATCGCCATGATGGAGATCGGCCGGGGCTCCTCCCATTCCATCGAACAGACCATCGCCAGCTTGGGGGCCAATGTCATCCAGATGGATCCCAACGACACCGTGGTCAACGGTGTGAGTTCGGGCGGCGGCGGGCGGGTGACGCTCACCCCGGCAGATGCCGATGCCATCCGCCATGAATGCAGCGCGGTCAAATGGGTGGCTCCCAGTGTGGACTGCCGGGCGCAGGTCATTTACGGCAACCACAACTGGAATCCGGACCGGGTTCTTGGCGCCACGCCGGATTTTCTCGTGATTCGCAAGTGGGACCTTGCCGAGGGCGAACCGTTCACGGATGACGATGTCCGCGGCAGTGCCGCCGTCTGCCTCATCGGTCAAACCATCGTCCGCCAGTTGTTTGGCAATGAATCGCCGCTCGGGAAGGAAATCCGCATCAAGAACGTCGGGATGAAAGTGGTCGGCATCCTCAGTCGCAAGGGGGCAAATATGATGGGCCGGGACCAGGACGACCTCATCATTGCTCCCTGGACCACGGTCAAATTCCGGGTGACGGGTGTCCGGCAGGCCACCCAGACGACTGGTGCTTCCGCTTCGTCCAGCCAGATCAACACGCTCAACCAGCTTTATCCGAACCAGCAGGTGCAGCTTTATCCGCAGCAGTCCGCCATTCAGGCAGCGGACATGCCCCAGATGACGCGCTTTGCCGACATTGATGACATTTGGATATCCGCCGCCACCCCGCAGGACATCCCGGTGGCCATACGCCAGATCACCAGCCTGATGCGCGACCGGCATCGGATTCAACCCGGCGCGCCGGATGACTTCCGGATTCGGGATCTGACCGAGCTGTCGCAGGCACTAGCCTCCACCAGCCGGGTGATGACCAATCTGCTGCTGGTCGTGGCGCTGATATCGCTGGTCGTCGGCGGAGTCGGAATCATGAACATCATGCTGGTGTCGGTGACCGAGCGGACGCGGGAAATCGGAATCCGCATGGCGGTGGGCGCCCGGGCGCACGACATCCTGCGGCAATTTCTGGTCGAGGCGGTGGTGCTCTGTCTGGCGGGAGGGATTGTCGGAATTTTGCTCGGTCGCGGGGTGTCGGTTGCCGTCACTGCTCTGCTGCACTGGCCGACGATTCCGTCGCTGCCCGCCGTCATTGCTGCCGTCACAGTATCGACGAGCGTTGGAATCATCTTCGGCTACTATCCGGCCTGGAAAGCTTCACGGCTGGACCCGATTGAGGCGCTTCGCTACGAATAGCTGGCAATCCGCAACGCAAGACGAAGTTGGACCTGTCCATCGACTTGTCGCGGCGAAGCAATGTCGGAACTCCATGAGAATGTCCCCATGATAACTCGATAAGAATGTCCCCTTTTTGGCGGGGTTGCGGTAGCAATCCCGGCCAAAACATGGAGACATTGACAATGAGTCGGAAGGAACGGGATCGATTGACGGTCATGGCCGGGGTGACGCGGCAGGAACTGACGCTGGTGCAGGCCGCTGCGGTGATGGGCTTGGGCTATCGTCAGAGCCAGCGGGTGTGGCGGCGCTATCAAGCCGAGGGTGACGCGGGTCTGGTGCATCGGCTGCGGGGCAAGCCCAGTGGGCGACGCAAGCCGCCCGCGCTGCGCGCCCAAGTATTGGCGCGTTGTCAAAACTCTTTAGAAATGTCCCCTAGTTAACTCACGAGAGAATGTCCCCTTTGTTGTTCGTTGCACTCTTTCCCCGGCTGGGGTTGCGGGACGCAGGGAGGCCGGAGCGTAGCGGAGGCCGACC